>Ga0207864_1000344_pt1 | contig 69313 bp, 73 predicted proteins | sample HigsolmetaAR202D_FD_184834 | JGI IMG/M metagenome (GOLD analysis project Ga0207864, IMG submission 184834) | Ionic liquid and high solid enriched microbial communities from the Joint BioEnergy Institute, USA - AR20-2-D (SPAdes) (version 2) ...
GCGCGATGAACAGCGGATGAGGTCATCCCATCCGACGTTCCCGCAAGCAACCTTCACATATTCGATGCAGATAGTAACGTTCGACTGAGCAATACTAGGTGCCACAGCTGGCTACCCGGGTCTACCTGGCCAGGAACTGCCGTCGCTCGAGGCCGCCGCTGCGCGTGCCTTACGCGAATATCTCAGCAGAACCGGCCACCTTAAGCTGTTCGCCAAATTTGACGAGGACAGCGAAGTGGCGGGAACGGCGTAGGGCCGAGCTGCTTCGGCGCGGCCTGAAAAAGTGACTGTCTGGACCATATCTTAACGGTTGGCTGCGCTACAATATGAGCATGAGCGAAGCTGGCCAGGAAAACCGTGATTGCGGTCTTTACGGCCGATCAGGCGTCTCGCCTCACTGGTGTGAGCAGGCGTCAGCTTGGCTCGTGGGATCGTAACGGCTTTTTCAAGCCGAGCATCGTTTACGGCGAGCGCGGCGCCTACGCTCGCCTCTACTCGTTTCGCGACCTTCTATCTCTTAAGGTGCTTAATCAGCTCCGCAACAAAACGCGTGTGAGCCTGGATCATCTGAGAGAGGTCAAACGTGATCTCTCCCATCTGGGCGAATATATGAGGGGTTCCAGTATCGGTTGGCAGCGTCCTCGAGAAAGCCGGTGATGAAGTGACCCTGTTTGACAACAGCGGCCTTGCAAAAGGATCTCCTGATCCCGTCGTATGCGCTGCCGCCGAGTCTCACGAAGCCATCCTTGTCGCGGCGGATTACGGCATGAAGAGGTCGCCATAGGACATGGCATAGCCAAGGCGAGATTCAAGACAATGGGCTTGATCCGATTCGAATGCCGGAAGCCCAATTGCGCCGCCAGGATTGAAGTCGCTTTATCCCTCATCGAACATGAGTGGCAAAAGGTTGTTGAAGGCCAATGTGCAAGGCTCTTCATCGCCATCGGTGAAGCAACAATCCGAACTCACCGGTAGCCGCAGGCGCCTTCCCGCACCTCTGTTATCAGACTGTTTTCGGCATCAAATTCCGCTGGCCATTCGCCCTTTCCCATTCGTTATACTTAATATTTCCCTTCACTCATATTAACGAATATATACATAAATATTTTCAAGTCGTTTCAATATTGATCTTATTTATACTGTCGGTTTTTGCCAGGAGTAAAACGCTGTCTGTCATAGTCCCCCTCAAACGGGGAGACGATAATGCAGACAACGAAACGGTTCCCGCTGATTGCGGCGGTTGCTGTCTTGGTTGCGTGCGCGGCGGGAAATGCTGCCGCCGACACGATGCCCACCGGAAGGACCACCACTCAGCCTATCGGCCATTATGAGTTCTGTCAGCGCGTGCCGGCCGAATGCCAGCCCGGTGCGGCGGTCAAGGGACCAGTCAAGCTGACGCGCGAGCTCTGGGCGCGGATGGTGGAGATCAACAACGCCGTCAACACGTCGGTTCAGCCGCGCACCGATATGGAGCGCTGGGGCATCGAGGAATACTGGTCCTATCCCGACCTCTATGGCGATTGCGAAGATTATGTGCTGGAAAAGCGCCGGCTTCTCATGGAGGCAGGCGTCCCCGCCGGCAATCTGCTGATCACCGTGGTTCTGCGCCCCAATGGCGACGGTCACGCGGTGCTCACCGTGAACACTGACATGGGCGATTTCATCCTGGACAATATGGAGCCGGCAATCCTGCCCTGGTCACAGACCCCATACCGCTTTCTCAAGCGTCAGTCGGCGGATAACCCGGCGCGCTGGGTGTCGATCTACGACGGGCGGGATCCCGCCGTCGCAAGCATTTCCTCAAGCCGCTGATCCCGGGAAACCCGGTCGAGTCCCCACCTCCCCGTCCCCAACGACCGGGTTAGGAGCCGGCCCCTTCCCCAGGGGCCGGCTCCGCTTCTTTCGGGGCAATGTCAGGCAGGCCTGCATCTTCACCGGTACGGGTAGATACGGGCCATGCAGACAGAAGCTCGGCGAGGGCGAGCGGAAGGAAGGCTTTGTGCCACCATTGTGCGCAAGACGTGCGGCGGACGGAGGAGATCAGCATCTCCTACCGTTTCCCGAAACGTTCATTCAATGAGTGGCTCAGGACAGACAGCGCCATGGTGGCGCAGATGGAACCCTTCCTGCTGACGTCGGATGAATCTCAATCGAGATCGACGTCGAGGATCGCCATCGAGAAATTGTAGGAGAGTTCCCCCTCGTCCTCATCGCGGAAGATGATGCCGAGAAACTCGTCGCCGATGTAAAGTTCGCAGGAATCTTCCTTGCGAGGCCGCGCCTTCACGCTGAGCGACGGGTTCTGGAACGTACGTTTGAAATAGGCGTCGAGTTTCCTGATCTCTTCCGGTTTCAACAGACTTCTCCGCTGGCGTTCGGGCGTTGCCGCAGCTTCTGACACGAGCGCGGCCCGGCTGTAAACCCTTGGATCGGGACGGGTTGCGCACAAAGCGCCTGAACGCCCCGTCGGTTCCCTGCGGGAGCCTATTCTTCGCGTAGAAGCTGGTCCATCGCCCGCGAAGGCTCCTCACAGCCCGCCTCGCCGATGATTCGGGCAGGCACGCCGGCAACGGTCTTGTTCGGCGGCACCGGCTTGAGAACGACGGACCCGGCGGCAACCTTCGTGCAATGACCGATCTCGATATTGCCCAGGATCTTGGCCCCGGCGCCGATCAGTACGCCACGGCCGATCTTGGGATGCCGGTCACCCACTTCCTTGCCCGTGCCGCCGAGCGTCACGTCCTGCAGGATGGACACATTGTCTTCAATAACCGCCGTCTCGCCCACCACAAGCCCGGTGGCATGGTCCAGAAAGATTCCGCGGCCGATGCGCGCGGCAGGATTGATGTCAGTCTGGAACACGGCGGAGGAACGGCTCTGCAGATAAAGCGCGAAGTCCTTGCGGCCCTGCTTCCAGAGCCAGTGCGCCAGCCTGTGGGTCTGAATGGCATGGAAGCCCTTGAAATAGAGCACCGGCATGATGAACCGGTCGCAGGCTGGATCGCGGTCGTAGTAGGCCTGGATGTCCACCCGCACCGTCGTGCTCCAGTCGGGATCGTCCTGCCACATGGCGCGGAAGGTGTGACGGATGAGGTCGGCGCTGAAACCAGGGTGGTCCAGCCGGTCGGCGACCCGGTGCATCACCGCCTCTTCCAGCGTGGCGTGATTGAGAATGTTGGCATAGAGGAAGGCGGCCATGACGGGATCACTGTCGGCCGCCGTTTTCGCCTCGGCGCGGATCGCGCTCCAAATGGGGTCCATCGTCTGCGGGGCGTCGGCGCGGATCGCCTGTCTTGCCGTCATGGGTCCCTCCGCGAGTGGGTGCTTCGTCAGTGTTCGTCTATCTAGGGCAGAACCGTTGACAGTTGAACCACAAAATCCCTGAAGCTTGAGTCAAAGGGAATTGATTTCGCCTCAGAGCGGATGGTCCTGAAAAAATTTCAGCACCCGGGCCATGAAGGTCCTGTCCCCAACCGACCGCATATGGTCGCGGCGCTCGATAGCAAAGGCCTCTCCATTGGGCAGCATACGGACAAGCGGCTCGGGCTCGCCTGCTATATCGTCCCGGGTGCCCACGGCGACCAGCGTGGGTTGCCTGATCTTTGCTACGTCTTCAGGAGTGACAAGCTTCCGGGAGGTGGCGATGCAGGCGGCAAGCGCCTGCCGGTCGCTCTTCGTCTGGTCGGCAAATGTGCGGAACATGCGGCCGCGCTCATGGGTGATCGAGGCCGGATCCTCGGCTAACAGCGCATCGGCAATGGCGTCCCACTCGCCCACGCCTTCCACCATGCCGAGCCCGAGGCCGCCCAGAACGAGGGTGCCGACCTTCCCGGGATGGCCGAGCGCAAGAAAGGCGGAAATGCGGGCGCCCATGGAATAGCCCATCACATGGGCACGATCGATGCCGAGATGGTCGAGCAGGGCCGCGGCGTCGCCCGCCATCTTCTCGGGGAAATAGTCCTCTCGGTCATGGCTCTTGGACGAACGGCCATGGCCGCGGTTATCGAGCGCGATCACGCGGTAGCCTGCTTCCCGCAGCGTCTTGACCCAGCCCGGAGACACCCAGTTCACGAAATGGGTGGAAGCAAAGCCGTGGATCAGGAGAACCGGATCGCCCTGCCCTTCGTCGATGAAGGCGATCTCGAAACCGTCATGGGTGAAATAGTGCATGGATGCCGGTCACCCTCCGATGGCGGCGCTGATGACCGGGTGGCGGACGGGGTCACCTATGGCAATGCCGGACCTGAGCGCTGTCCCTGCTTTCAGCTCAAGCACGAATTGCGCCATAACGGGCGGGGCGATGCTGTCGGTGGAAAAGGGTTCACCCTGTTCGATGGCGCGCACCCGCCCGTCTTCCCCGATGAAGAGAAGATCGAGCGGCATGGGCGTGTTCTGCATCCAGAAGCCAAGCTGTCCGCTTTGCTCGAAAACGAACAGCATGCCGTGATCGTCCCTCATCGAGCGGCGGAACATGAGTCCGCGCCGCCGCTTTTCCGGCTCGTCGGCCACCTCGATGGAGAAGCTTTTCTCCCCTGTCGCGGTGTCTATGACAAGCCTCTCGGGATGAATGGGCAACAGCATCGGTTCCTGTGCTCCCGCGGGCAGCGGCAGGAGCCAGAGGGCGAGCAGCGCGATCAGGAAACGCATGGACAAGTTCCTTCGACATTGCCCGGGCGCCTTGGCGGCGCCCGCCGGCGCTCAGTGCGCGATCGGCAATGTTCCGATATCGGGGTGGATTTCGGCGGCCATGAGGCCTTTTTCCCCGCGGCCGTAGCGCACCAGAACCACCTGGCCTGGCCGCAGTTCCGTCACGCCGAAGCGGCGCAGCGTCTCCATGTGGATGAAGATGTCCTCGGTCCCCTCGCCCCGGGTCAGGAAGCCGAAGCCCTTCGTGCGGTTGAACCATTTCACGAGCGCGCGCTCCAGCCCGCTCTCCGGCACCACGGTGACGCGGGTGCGCGGCGTCTGGTCCTCGGCCGGGTGAACGGCCGTGGAGTTGTCCATGGAGATGACCTTGAAGGCCTGCAGGCCTTTCTCGCCCTGCCGGGCCAGGCATACCACGCGCGCGCCGGTCAGCGCCGTCTGGTAGCCGTCCCGCCTCAGGCAGGAGACGTGAAGGAGAACGTCTCCCATTTCAGCGCGATCAGGCAAGATGAAGCCGAATCCCTTGGCCACATCGAACCATTTGATGGCGCCGGCGATCTCGATCGCCTCCGAGGTCTCTTGATTGCTGTTGCCCGCCCCCCGGGCCCGATCGCTATCCGTAAGCCCTCGTGTGGTCGAGGAGTTGTCCTCCATCCGTCTTGCCTTCCAAGCCGTTGGACTGATTCTTCAGTGTCGAGGATAGCATCCGCCCATCCGGGCTTAGCAAGACCTGCCGGAGGATTTTCAACAATGGCAGAAAATACTGTTAGATATATGTAATGGCATCAAAACCTGTAATGGCACAATAGCTGCCGGACAGGATTCGTCCGTTGCCGTTCAACATGGGCACGCCCTATGCTGCCCGCCAATCGAAAACGAGGAACAGGAAGGCTTCCATGCGCTATCTGCACACCATGGTCCGCATCCGCGACATCGACCAGTCGCTGGATTTCTACTGCAACAAGCTGGGCATGAAGGAGGTCCGGCGGTCCGAAAACGAGGCGGGGCGCTACACGCTCATCTTTCTGGCCGCGCCGGAGGATGTGGAGGCGGCGGAAAAGAACCAGGCGCCGCTCATCGAACTCACCTACAACTGGGACCCGGAAGACTATCAGGGCGGGCGCAATTTCGGCCATCTCGCCTATGAGGTGGACGACATCTACGAGACATGCCAGCGCCTCATGGATGCGGGCGTCACCATCAACCGGCCGCCGCGCGACGGGCGCATGGCCTTTGTCCGCTCTCCCGACGGCATTTCCATCGAGCTTCTGCAGAAGGGAGAGGCCAAGCCCAAGGCCGAGCCCTGGGCATCGATGCAGAACACGGGTACTTGGTAAACTCACGCTTTCGCCATCAGGCGCGGAGGCTGTTGAAAAAGCACCAGCCAAGAGAGGTCAACAAGATCGGCCGGGGAGCCCTTCCATCCAGCTCCGCGGCGCTTGACCATCCGAAAGGCTTCGGTCAGAAGGCTTTCGGCGGCACGAACAGACAGATGGTGCGGCTGGTATCGATCCCTGCAACGGAGCACCAGTGATAGACACCATCGGGCGAGGTTCTCACGCGGCGGTCCGAATAGGCTACCACCTCGCCCGTAGTCTTGATCACATAGCCCTCAGGCCGCTCGGAAATCAGGCTGGCCGGCACCTGCCGGCAATCCTTGTTGGAACAGCATGCATAGGGATAGGTCCAACCGGACGGCGCGTCATGCGCCGAAGCGGCGGCTGGCAATGCAAAGGTGGCAAGGGAGAGGATTAAAGTCGCGCTTAAACCGCGCGGAGAGAGGGTTGAACGTGAGCCATCCATGAGCAATCCTCAAGGTTGACCCCCCTTTGAAGTTGAATCTCGCCCGATTCCGTTAACAAGAAGTTGTCAAATCTTAACGGCTTCAGGCCGCGCTGCCCCCAACAACGCGCCTTTCCGGCCTTTGTTCCCCGATCATCTCCATTCGGGACAGAGCGCCACGCATTGACATTTTCCCTTGGGAGGTGTCGTGTGCGCCTCCGGATAGGATCGGCCGCCGCCGACGCTTTGCGGAAAGACGCCACGATGATCAGGACCGATATCGCGCGCAGGGTGTACAATCACACCTGGAAACTCGACCCGATCATCCGCAGTCTGCTCGACACGGATTTCTACAAGCTCCTGATGCTGCAGATGATCTGGGGGCTTTATCCGGATGTCCGCGCCACCTTCACGCTGACGAACCGCAACAAGCGCGTGCGCCTAGCCGACGAGATCGACGAGGGCGCGCTGCGCGAGCAGCTCGACCATGCGCGCACTATCCGCTTTACCAAGAAGGAGATGATCTGGCTCGCCGGCAACACCTTCTACGGCCGCAAGCAGATCTTCCAGCCCGACTTTCTCGCCTGGCTCGCCGATTTCCGCCTGCCGGAGTATGAGCTCAGCCGCCGGGACGGCCAGTTCGAACTCAGCTTCCACGGCCGGTGGATGGAAACCACCATGTGGGAGATCCCGGCGCTTGCCATCATCAACGAGCTGCGCTCGCGCGCGGCCATGCGATCGCTCGGCCCCTTCGCGCTCGACGTTCTCTATGCTCGCGCGAAGGCCAAGGTGTGGGAGAAGGTGGAACGGCTGAAAAAATATCCGGACCTGCGGATTTCGGACTTCGGCACCCGCCGCCGCCACTCCCATCTGTGGCAGCGCTGGTGCGTCGAGGCGTTGAAGGAAGGCATCGGGGAGTCGTTCACCGGCACGTCGAATGTGCTTCTCGCCATGGACACGGACCTGGAAGCGCTGGGCACCAACGCCCATGAACTGCCTATGGTGCTTGCCGCCCTTGCCGACAGCGACGAGGAACTAAAGGCTTCGCCCTATCAGGTGCTGAAGGACTGGCAGAGTTATTATGGCGGCAACCTGCTCATCGTCCTGCCGGACACGTTCGGAACCGAGGCGTTCTTGCGCTCCGCTCCCCATTGGGTGGCCGAATGGACCGGCTTCCGCCCCGACAGCGCACCCCCGATCGAGGGCGGCGAGCGCATCATCTCCTGGTGGAAGGAGCACGGAAAGGACCCGCGCGAGAAGCTTCTGATCTTCTCCGACGCGCTGGATGTGGAGACGATCGAACGCACCTATCTCCACTTCAAGGGCCGCGTGCGTATGGCGTTCGGCTGGGGCACCAATCTCACCAACGATTTCGAGGATTGCGCGCCGAGCGAGATCAAGAGCCTCAAGGCCATTTCGCTGGTGTGCAAGGTGAGCGAGGCCAATGGCCGACCGGCCGTCAAGCTTTCGGACAATCCGGAAAAGGCCACCGGAGACCCTGACGAGATTCGCCGCTATCTGAAGGTCTTCGGCGACGAAAGCCGCGTGCGCCAGCCCGTCGTGGTTTAAAGTGTCGGCAGCGGCGGCGTGACTCCAGTCCCGTCGCCGCTTGACGATAGCGGATGTCGCTTCTCTTGCGCTTTCGGTCGCGAGAACCGCAATGGCGGCAGACGGCGCGCGCCATGATGCCACGAATGTCCAGTCGTCAACGAGGCACAAATCCCATGAGCGGCCCTGACCTTTCCATCGAGGCAAGCCCCGAACCGGGCCAGGCCCGGCGCGGCGGGCGTGCCGGCAAGCGGCGCGGTGCCGCGAGCGCGTTCGAGCAGCCTCCCTTCCGACAGCTCACCATCCCCTTCCAGCCGACCGAGATCGTCTCGGCGGATGAGCTGGAAGCCATCCATCTCGCCTCGCTGCGGGTGCTGGAGGAGATCGGGCTCGAAGTGCTGCACGACGAGGCGCGCGCCATCATGAAGCGGCACGGAGCGGATGTGCGCGAGGGAAGCCTGCGCGTGCATTTCGACCGCGGGCTGATCATGGAGATGATTGCCCACTGCCCCTCGGAATTCACCCTGCACGCGCGCAACCCGGCCCACAATGTGCGCCTCGGCGGCAACAACCTCGCCTTCGCGCTCATCGGCTCGGCGCCCAACTGCTCCGACATCGATCGCGGCCGGCGGCCGGGCAACCAGCAGGATTTCCGCAATTTCATCCGGCTGGCGCAACTCCACAACATCATCCACACCACCGGCGGCTATCCGGTGGAGCCGATCGACATCCACCCGTCGATTCGGCACCTGGAATGCCTGCGCGACATGGCCACGCTCACCGACAAGGTATTCCACGTCTATTCGCTCGGCCGCGAGCGCAATGTGGACGGCATCGAGATTGCCCGCATCGCGCGCGGCGTAAGCCGCGAGCAACTGCTCGACGAACCGTCCTGCCTGACGATCATCAACACCAACTCGCCGCTGAAGCTCGACATCCCAATGCTGGAGGGTGTCATCCAGATGGCTTCGCACGGGCAGGCGGTGATCATTACGCCCTTCACACTCGCCGGGGCCATGGCGCCGGTGACCGTTGCCGGCGCACTTGTCGAGCAGAATGCCGAGGCGCTGGCGGGCATTGCCTTCGCGCAGATGGTGCGCAAGGGCGCGCCGGTCGGCTATGGTGGCTTCACCTCCAATGTGGACATGCGCTCGGGCGCGCCCGCCTTCGGCACGCCGGAATACATGAAGGCGCAGCTCATCGGCGGGCAACTCGCGCGGCGCTACGGTATTCCCTATCGCAGCTCCAACACCTGCGCGGCCAACACAGTCGATGCGCAGGCGGCCTATGAGAGCGTGTTTTCGCTCTGGGGCTGCATCCAGAGCGGCACCAACTTCGTGAAGCACGCGGCCGGCTGGCTCGAGGGGGGCCTGTGCTGCTCCTACGAGAAGATCATGCTCGACATCGATCTTCTGCAGATGGTCGCAGAGTTTCTCCAGCCGCTCGATTTTTCGGAAGATGCGCTGGCGGTGGAGGCGATCCGCGAAGTGGGCCCCGGCGGGCATTTCTTCGGTTCGCCCCACACCCAGGCGCGCTACAAGACCGCCTTCTATTCACCCATCATCTCGGACTGGCGCAACTACGAGACGTGGTCGCAGGCAGGCTCACCCACGGCCATCGAGCGGGCGAACCGGCTCTGGAAGGAGCGGCTTGCGCTCTATGAGGAGCCGCCCATGGACCCCGCAATCCGCCAAGAGCTCAACGAGTTCGTGGAACGCCGCATCCGCGAGGGCGGCGCGCCGACGGATTTCTGAGACGATGCGAGACGGTCGATCCTCACGCATTCGACCCCCACTCCGGTCCGCTGCGCGGACCACCTCTCCCCCGTTGAACGGGGGAGAGGAACCACCGGCCGCAGCCGGTAGTGACAACAAAATCCTCGCATCTGCCCGCTGGGCAAAAGAAATGCCGGCGACGGCACAGGAGGTGGCCCGAACGGCCGGAGTGGGGGAAAAGGGAGGGCAAACGCGAAGCCGGCGAAAGGCGGGAACGACGAAACGTGCCCGGCGGCTTCGCCAAGCCGGGAACGAAGCTGAAGCCCTGCTCTGGCTCGAGTTGAAGCGAAGCAGGCTGGGTGAGTGCAAATTCACTCGCCAATATCCCATCGGACCATATTTCGCCGACTTCGTCTGCCGCCAGAAGAAGCTCGTCGTCGAAAAAGACGGCAGCCAGCATGCGGACAGTGCGTACGACCGCAGGCGCGACGAATTCAAGCGCGCGCAGGGCTATTCGGTGCTGCGCTTCTGGAACGCCGACGTGCTGAGGCACCGTACTCAGGTCTGCGAAACGATACTCGCGGCACTCTACAGCCGTATGACGGAGGATATCGCAGCGCCTGACATGCGCTTCATCCAACCGGAATCAAAACCTTCACACGGGGACATAACCTTATGAAATCCCATGCAAAAGTAGTGGTCATCGGCGGCGGCGTGGTCGGCTGCTCGGTGCTATATCATCTGGCGAAAGCCGGGTGGACGGACATCCTGCTCATCGAACGCTCGGAGCTGACATCGGGCTCGACCTGGCATGCGGCGGGCGGCTTCCACACGCTCAACGGCGATCCCAACGTCGCCAAGCTGCAGGCCTACACCATCAGCCTCTACGAGGAACTGGAAAAGCTGACCGGGCAGTCCTGCGGGCTGCATCTCGTCGGCGGCTTCCAGATGGCCGACACGCCCGAGCGCATGGATTTCCTGCGGCAGGTGCACGCCAAGGGGCGCTATCTCGGCATGGAGACGGAACTCGTCACGCCGTCGGAAGCCAAGGCGATGTTCCCGATCATGGACGAGACGAACTTCGTGGGCGCGCTGTGGGACCCGGTGGAAGGCCATCTCGACCCCTCCGGCACCACACATGCCTATGCCAAGGCCGCGCGCATGCTGGGCGCGGAGATCGTGCTCAGGAACCGCGTGGTGGAGCTCACCCAAGACCCCGACGGCACGTGGAACGTGGTGACCGAACAGGGCACGGTGAAGGCGGAACACGTGGTCAATGCCGGCGGGTTGTGGGCGCGCGAGATCGGCCGCATGGTGGGGCTCGAGCTTCCAGTGCTCGCCATGGAGCACATGTATCTGCTGACCGAAGACATGCCCGAGGTCATCGAGTACAACAAGGCGACCGGCCGCGAGCTCTGCCACGTCATCGACTTCAAGGGCGAGATCTACACAAGGCAGGAGCGGAACGGCATCCTGCTCGGCACCTATGAAAAGGCCTGCAAGCCGTGGTCGCCCGTCAATACGCCGTGGGATTTCGGCCACGAGCTCCTTCAGCCCGACATCGACCGCATCGCTCCCTCGCTGGAGGTGGGCTTCCGCCACTTCCCGGCGCTTGAAAGGGCCGGCATCAAGCAGATCATCAACGGCCCCTTCACCTTCGCGCCGGACGGCAACCCGCTGGTCGGCCCCGTCCAGGGGCTCACCAATTTCTGGTGCGCCTGCGCGGTGATGGCCGGCTTCTCCCAGGGCGGCGGCGTGGGCCTTGCGCTGTCCAACTGGATGGTGAACGGCGATCCGGGCTTCGACGTGTGGGGCATGGACGTGGCCCGCTTCGGCGAATGGGCGACCCTGCGCTACACCAACGCCAAGGTGCGCGAGAACTATTCGCGCCGCTTCTCGATCCGCTTCCCCAATGAGGAACTGCCGGCCGCGAGGCCCGCGCAGACCACGCCGCTCTATGACATCATGGTGCGCGACAACAACGCAGTTATGGGCGACTCGTGGGGGCTCGAAACGCCGCTCTGGTTCGCCCCGAAGGGCACGGAGCCGAAGGACATCGTCTCCTTCCATCGCTCGAACGATTTCGAGCATGTGGGCAATGAAGTGCGCGCCGTCCGCAACGGCGTCGGCGTCACCGAGATCGCCAACTTCGCCAAATACGAGGTGACGGGGTCGGGCGCGGAAGCGTTTCTCAACCGCCTCATGACGAACCGCATGCCGAAAGCGGGCCGCATTGTCCTTTCGCCCATGCTCAACGAATTCGGCAAGCTGATCGGCGATTTCACCATCGCGCGTGCCGGCGAGGAGCGTTTCCTGATCTGGGGTTCCTCGGCGGCGCAGAAATACCACATGCGCTGGTTCGAGAAGCATTTGCCGGATGACGGCTCGGTGCACATACACCGCTTCGACCAGACGCTGGTCGGCCTTTCCATCGCCGGGCCGAAATCCCGCGCCGTGCTTGAAAAGCTGACCGACGCCGACGTCTCGAAGGAGGCCTTCCGCTTCATGGACTTCCGCGAGATGGATGTCGCGGGCGCGCCCTGCATGGTAAACCGCCTCACCTATACGGGCGATCTTGGCTACGAGATCTGGATGCCGCCTGCCTATGAGCGCCGCGTCTATGACGCCATCAAGGACGCCGGTGCGGAGTTCGGCATTGTCGATTTCGGCATGCGGGCGCTGCTTTCGATGCGGCTTGAGAAGAACTTCCCCACCTGGTTCCGCGAGCTGCGCCCGATCTACGGCCCCTTCGAAGGCTCGATGGACCGCTTCGTCCGTCTCGACAAAAACGACTTCATCGGCCGCGAGGCGGCTGCGAAGGAGAAGGCCGACGGGCCGAAGCTGCGCCGCGTCTCCTTCATCGTCGATGCGCTCGATGCCGATGTGATGGGCGACGAGCCGATCTGGGCGAAGGTGGGAGACAAGGATTTCGGCACGGTCGGGAAGCCGCACGGCTTCGGCGCGCCGCGCTTCGACGCCGACGGAAAGCGGATCGAGAGGAAAGACGGCGGCATCGTTGACGGGGACTGGCGCGTGGTGGGCTGGATCACCTCCGGCGGCTATGCGCATTTCGTGGAGAAATCCATGGCCCAAGGCTATGTGCCCGCAGCATTGGCGGAGGACGAGAGCGAAGGCCTGTTCGAGATCGAGATCCTGGGCCGGCGGCGCCCTGCGCGCATCACCGTTCTGCCGCCCTTCGATCCTGAGGGCGAGCGCATGCGCTCGTGATCAGGGCAAGACGCCGGTCACGCTTCTTAGGATTGCAAGAAGCTCGGGCGAAGTCCGTCGGCTGGTGATGAACGGCAGGCCCAGACGGCGTGCCGTCCAGCCGACGACGGATAGCGCCTCTGCGGCCGGTTCGTACCGCCGCATGAGCGCCCAGCTTCGGCAATCGACGGCGCACACATCCGCCCTGTCCTCAGCCACTGCCAAGACGGAAGCGCGGTGGGAGCCGGTCTCGGTCATGCCGGAAAAGGCGGACAAGTTCGCGCCCGCAGCTTCCAGATCGCGCTTTAGCGCGAGAAAGCCAGACATGGATGTCTTCTCACTGTAGGCCAGCCGCTTGCCGCGCAACAGGGCGGGCACAATGATCGCCGCGCCGTCGGCGGGCGCCTCGACGTCCGCACCGGAGGAAGAACCACTCCGCATCACTATGGCGCTGGAATAGAACGCTCCCTCCCCGCCTTCATAGGCCGAGTAGTCCGGCTGGCCGACCACCTGCACGTAAGGCTCCAGCCCTGCCTCCAACGGCCCCCAGCAGGTCTGCGCGAAGAGCAGTGCGGGGTGCCGCCACAGAACCGGAAGATCGAAACCGTCAGGCGGCAGGGTGGCGGGGTCCGGTGCAATCACCCGGCCTTCGGCATCCGTTATGCCGCCGGGCACGGGCGGCAGGTCGGCATTGCGCCGGGCGAGCCTTGCAGGCGCGTCGATCCCTTCGCGCCGCAGGGCGTCAGCGATGCGCGCCCATTCGGCATCGGTATCGGCCCGCGTTTCGGGCCAGTCATACATGGGAAGGGCGGCGATACGTAAGCTCATATCGGCCTTGTCGGGCCTTTTGGACCCGGAAGGCAAGCTATTCCTTCGGCGGCTCAGCCGGAACCGGCACGGTACCGTTCCCCGTCAACGAGCGGCCGCGGGCGCGCGGACGGAAGGCGCGCCCCGGGTGCGGCTCGCGGTGAAGGACCGGATGCGGCACCGGCTCCTTGGCGCGGAAGGCAAAGGCCTTCAGCAGCGAGAAATAGTTCGGGTAGGCGTAGCCGCCATTCATGCGCAGCCATTCCTCGCGCCGTTCGCGATAGAGCGCCGGCAGCTTGTACCAGGGTACGGTGGGCAGCTTGTGATGGACGAAATGCAGATTGTTGTTGAGGAACAGGAAGGCAAGCGGCGACCGCTCCACGATGATGGTGCGCCCGTCCGGCCGCTCCGACCACTGATGCTCCGCGAAGGTGCGCACGGAAATCAGCGACTGGCCGAGCCAGGCCGGCACCAGCACGTAGAGCCACAGCGGCATACCGAAGCCGTAGGCGATGACCGGCAGGACCACCGCGAGCCCGATCAAATGCAGCAACCAGGCCTTGCGAACCGCCCGGTCGCCTGCCGCGATCAGCTTCGCCTCCGAGGCGAAGAAGGCCACGTTCATGATGAGAGGCCCGAGCACGAAGCGGCCGACCATGGTGTTGTTGATCCTGAGCAGGAGCTTGATCGCCCCGGGCAGCTCCTCATACTGCCACAGCGCCTTGTAGTAGCTCTCCGGGTCCTCGAACGGATCCGTCAGCCGCTCGTCGGCATGATGGCGCAGATGCAGCGCCTTGAAGCGGCGGTAGGGATAGACGAGTCCGATCGGCAGCCCCACCAGCGCCTCGTTGATGAGTGCGTTGCGCGTGGGGTGGCCGTGCAGGCACTCGTGCATAAGCGAGGATTGCAGCGCGATGAAGATGGACAGCAAGGCTAGCGCAGGCACGGGCCATTCGGGCCACAGGAAAATGCCTGTCGCGAGCCATCCTCCGTAGCAGGCGAAAATCAGAGCGAGTGTCGGCCACTCAATAGCCGGGCGGCCGCGCCGGCTGTTGTCCCTTAGCGTCATGTCATCCCTGATCGAAGGCGCCATACCCCAAATTTCCCGGCGCAACTCCTGACACAGGATTGTCAGGAGCCCGGCTTCGATTCAACGGGAGAATGCGCACAAAGCGTTGCGAATGCGCACCATCTTCTACGCTTGTTGACTTTTATAAACTTTTGCAGGACTTTCACCTCAACCTGGGGTGTGGAGGAACTTCATGACCGGAGCCATCGACAAGCGCGACCTCTCCGGCCTCTTCCGCGAACGGCTGAAGGGGCTTCTGCAGCGCTCCGGCCTCAATCAGTCCGCCTTCGCAGCGGCCGTCGGCATCGACCGGTCGGCGCTCTCGCAGCTTCTTGCGGGCGGCTCCACGCGCCTGCCGAGGGCCGAAACGCTGATGAACATCGCCGTCCGCCACCAGGTCTCACTCGACTGGCTCCTGGGCCTGAGCGAGGACGAGGGTGTGACGGGCGAGCTGCGCGAGAACATGGAGATCGCCGAGGCGGAGGGCGGGTTCGGCGACACGCTGCTTGCCAAATGGCACGCGGAGGCGATCGGCACCAAAATCCGCTACGTACCCTCGGGCATTCCGGACCTGCTGCGCAGCGACGCCGTGATCGACTTCGAGGCCGACGCGACCAGCACCAACCGTCAGGCCCAGCGCGACGAGGCGCACTACCGGGTGGACTACAACCGCAGGCCCGAAACGGACATGGAGGTCTGCATGCCGCGCCAAACGCTGGAGCTCTTCGCACGCGGGCTCGGCCGCTGGGAGGGCCTGCCACGCGACATCCGCGCCGCGCAGCTCGAGCACATGGCGGCGCTGATCGACGACCTCTACCCTTCCTTCCGCCTCTATCTCTTCGACTGGCGCCGGCGCTTCTCCGCACCCTACACGATCTTCGGCCCTCACCGCGCCGCCATCTACATGGGCGGCATGTATCTGGTGCTGAACGCGCGGCAGACCATCGTGACGCTGACGCGCCACTTTGACGGGCTCATCCGCGCCGCCGTGGTGAACGCGCACGAGACGGCGGATTTCGTGAGGAGGCTGCCGTTGGAGTGAGGCGGGGCGGTTGCGATATGATGCAGGTGAATTTCGGGAGACCGGGATGCCGCTGCAAATACGCAACGAAAAGGTGAATGCGCTCGCCCGCCTGGATACCGGCCTAAAGGCTGATAAGGCCTTCTTTGACGAACTCAGCGGCGAGGATGACGGGACTGCTCATAGACTGCGCTCCATCATTCAGAAAGGTTGCGAAGGGGCCAAGTCCACAAAGTTCCATTGACCTCATATAAAGACTTCTTTATATCCTTATCCATTCTATCCATTGAAGGCTTGCGCCCATGCAGAACCCCATCGATGCGCTGCTTGCCGAAAAGGGCGTGCTTCTGGCCGACGGCGCCACGGGAACCAATCTGTTCGCCATGGGGCTCCAATCCGGCGAGGCGCCGGAGCTCTGGAACGAGACCGCACCGGAAAAGATCGAAGCCCTGCACCGGGGATTCATCGATGCGGGCGCCGACATCATCCTCACCAACTCATTCGGCGGCACGCGCCATCGCCTGAAGCTGCACAATGCACAGGACCGCGTGTACGAGCTGAACCGCAAGGCGGCCGAGATCGCCCGCCGCGTGGCCGACCGCGCCGGCCGCCGCGTGATCGTGGCAGGCTCCGTCGGCCCGACCGGCGAGCTTCTGCAGCCTCTGGGGGCGCTCTCCTATGAGGACGCGGTGGACGCCTTCGCCGAGCAGATCGAAGGGCTGAAGGCGGGCGGCGCGGAGGTCGCCTGGATCGAGACCATGTCGGCGCCGGACGAAATCCGCGCTGCGGCAGAGGCCGCCATCCGCGTGGGCCTGCCCTACACCTACACGGGCTCCTTCGACACCGCCGGCCGCACCATGATGGGACTTGCGCCGAAGGACATCCACGCCGTGGCCGAGGGGCTTGCGGAAAAGCCGGTCGCGGTGGGCGCGAATTGCGGCGTCGGTGCGCCGGACATTCTGGCCGCCCTCCTCGACATGACGGACGCCCGGCCCGAGGCCACCGTGATCGTCAAGGGCAATTGCGGCGTTCCGGAATTCCGCGGCACGGAGGTGCACTACTCCGGCACACCCGAGATCATGGCCGACTATGCACGGCTGGCGGTCGACAGCGGCGCGCGGATCATCGGCGGCTGCTGCGGCACGTCCTTCGCGCACCTGGCGGCCATGCGCGCAGCCATTGACGGGCACGCGAAAGCACACCGCCCCACCGTCGAGGAAATCGAGGCGCGCGTGGGCCCGATGCGCAACAAGCCCGCAAGCCAGAGCGGTGCGGCAACCGCCGGCCGCCGGGAGCGCCGGCGCGCGCGGGGGTGAATTGGCCCCCAGGCAATTTTGGCCGGATCATTGCTGAAGAGGGAAAGAAACACCCACTCTGGGACCGCGAACAGAGGCTGAGGTTGTTCGAAAAGAGAGAGATTTCCCACAAGCCATCGAGGTTGAACGCGACCTTCCATACGACAACATCGACACCGCTGTCGCTTATCGCAACAGCCGAACACCAGACGACCTAATCTATGAGGCCGCATTGATTAACCCGTCTGCAGAGGCGCGGCTCGCGAACATTTTCCGCAAGGCGTGCTTCAGGCGTTTCCGCCGCGCTTTCGAGACGCCATTCAACCTGATCCCCGAAGCAAGGCTCTGTCTCCGAACACAACGCGGTCCGGTTCAGCCGGAAGGCACCCGTCTCTACATCGCGGCGAGCGGACTGCGGCTGTCGGCGAGAATGCGGCCGCCGATCGCGACGAAGCAGGCGCCGGCAACCCGTTCGATCCAGTGACGGGCGCCGCCGAAAGCCCGGATAACCGGGGCAAAGGACATGCACAGGCTTACAAAGCTGTACCAGGCGAAGGCGCTCGCCATCACGAGCCCGACCATCAGCGCCATCAGCCATCCCGGCGTGTCCGCCGTCATAGCCGTGGCAAAGACGCTGGCAAACAGCACGATGGCCTTCGGGTTCGTGAGCGTCACGCCGAGGCCGAACAGGAACGGGTTTGTCCCGGCCCTGCCCTCCGTCTGCCCAATCTCAAGCTGCTCGGCTTTGGTCACGATCAGGCGAATGCCGAGATAGATGAGATAAAGGCCGCCGGCGATACGGACCGCCCAGGCGAGCCATTGATACTGCGTGAGGACGGCCGAGAGGCCGAGCATGCTGAGCGTGGCGTAAAACCCAAGGCCGAGCGACACACCGGCGGTGGTGCGAATACCTGCGGCCGTTCCCCGGCTCATGGACGAGCGCACAACGGCCACGAAATCAGGCCCCGGCAGGATGAGCGCCGGAATAAAGACGGCGAAAACGCTGATCAGCAAAAGGGCAGATTCCATTTGTGCTCCTGGCGCGCATGAGAACGCGCCAATAAAGCACCGGCTCCGGCTGCCGCGCAACGGGAATGTGCGGCCGCTTCTGCCGCCCGCTTACGCAAAGGCATCGGGCATTTCCGCCTTGCGCCGGGCGATGAAATCCCTAAGCGCCTCGTCGATTCCCTCGTCCAGCGGCGGCGCCTGGTAGGCTTCGAGCCAGCTGCGGGCGAGCGCATTGGCGCGCTGGTGCGCCGCCTTCTCCCCTTCGGCCGCCCACTGCTCGTAAGAATTGTTGTCGGCGATCGAAGAGCGGTAGAAGGCCGTCTGGAAATTCGCCTGCGTGTGCGCGCAGCCGAGATAATGGCTGCCCGGCCCGACCTCGCGGATGGCATCCATCGCCTGACCGTTCTCGGAAAGATCGACGCCTTCGGCGAGGCGCTGCTGCATGCCGAGCTGGTCGACATCCATCATGAATTTCTCGTAGCAGGAGACGAGGCCGCCCTCGAGCCAGCCCGCCGCATGCAGCACGAAATTCGTGCCGGCTAGCATGGTGGAATTCAGCGTGTTGGCGCTTTCGTAGGCGGCCTGCGCGTCCGCGATCTTCGAGGCCGTGAGCGAGCCGCCGGTACGGAACGGCAGCCCGAGCCGCCGCGCGAGCTGCGCAGCGCCGTAGGAAACCAGCGAAGGCTCTGGCGTGCCGAAGGTCGGCGCGCCAGACTGCATGGAGATCGAGGAGGCGAAGGTGCCGAAGATCACCGGCGCGCCGGGCCGCACGAGCTGCGTGAAGGCGGCGCCCGCAAGCACCTCGGCGAGGATCTGGGTGAGCGTGCCCGCCACCGTTACCGGGCTCATGGCGCCCGCCAGGATGAAGGGCGTGATGATGCAGGCCTGGTTGTGGCGGGCGTAGACCTTGGCCGCGCCCAGCATCGTCTCGTCGAAGACCATGGGCGAGTTGGCGTTGATCAGGCTGGTGATCACCGTGTTGTTCTCGACGAAATCGTCGCCGAACAGGATCTTCGCCATCGCCACCGTATCCTCGGCGCGCTCCGGCGCGGTCACCGAGCCCATGAAGGGTTTGTCTGAGTAGCGGATGTGGGCGTAGACCATATCGAGATGGCGCTTGTTGACCGGCACATCCACCGGCTCGCATACCGTGCCGCCGGAGTGATGGATCGAGGGCGCCATGTAGGCGAGCTTCACGAAATTGCGGAAATCCTCAATGGTCGCATAGCGGCGCACACCGTCGAGATCGCGAACGAAGGGCGGCCCATAGACGGGGGCGAAGACGGTGGTGTCGCCGCCGATCTCGACCGAGCGCTCCGGATTGCGCGCATGCTGGACGTAGCGCGACGGCGCCGTCTTCAGAAGCTCTCGGCACAGGCCTTTAGGAAAGCGCACGCGCTCGCCCTGCACGTCGGCTCCGGCATCCTTCCAGAGCTTCAGCGCCTCCGGATCGTCGCGGAACTCGATGCCGACTTCCTGGAGCACCGTGTCCGCATTGGCCTCGATGAGCGCGAGCCCTTCCTCTGAGAGCACTTCGTAAGGGGGCAGGCTGCGCCGGATATAGGTGAGCTGCCGGCCCGGCCCGCTGCCGCCTCTAGCCGCACGGCGGGCTGCCGCGCCGCCACGTTCTCCCCGGCTGCCGCGGGCGCGTCCGCCCGCGCTTGCTGCTGCCTGCCCGTCCTGTTCCAGGCGCAGGTCGTGATTCATGGCACTTGTCCTCGATGCACTCCGGAATGCCGGTTTGACCGGCACTCTTCGACAATATCCTATCGAAGCGGAGGGCCGCGAACGGTCAGCAAGCGCCAGAGCGTGTCGCATTGAGAGCGGCAGTGGCCCGGATCACTGCGCCTCCCGCGTCCAGCCGCCGTCGGAAACCCAATCGGCTCCCGAGACGCTGCTGCTCAGCCGCGGATCGAGCCCGCGCTTGAGCAGCTGCACTTCGAGCCTCAAACGCTCCAGCTCCAGCTGGTAGAGCTGCTGGCAATCGAGGCGCGCGGGGGTTCTGCCCAAAGGCACGACCAGCCGGCCATAAGCCGAGAACGAGTCACGGCCCCCGTTGAGGTCGCTGCCGATGATGCCCGAATCGAAATAGGCGCCCGAACCGCCCAGCGCGGAGCGGCAGGTGGTGCCGTCCGCAGCGCGCACCTCGTCATAGCCATGTGGGACAGCCACGCCGGGAAGGTTCATGCCCGTCTGGTTCTGGTTGACGACATAGACACGGTCATCGGCCGAGGCCTGCAGGATGATCGAGGAGGCAGCCGCAAGGACCGCGGCCGCTAGAAACGCCTTGCGAGAAAACGTCCGCATACCTGCGCCCTTATCCTGGTTTGCTTGTTTGGAAAGGGAATGCTTTCCGTGCAGATGCGAACCCGCCTTTCGCGCGCGCCGCCGAACCCCACGACCACGGTGACGGGCCGTGATTCGCCCGCGCCCAGCGTGATGTCGCTCGGCCAGACCCGGGCTTCGACGGGGCGGAACTTCTCATCGTAGACCCGTACCGCCACCCGGATGCGGTGGCGGTACGGATTGCGCGGGAAGACGCGGACCGCAAACGAGTCGGTGAAGCTCGTGATCTCTCCGCGCATGGGCGTCATCGATTGCGCCCCGGCGTCCCCGGCCAAAGCGCAGACAGCCGACATGGCGGCCGTCACCAACCGAACGAGCAGGCCCGCTCTCATCCCGCTCACCTCCTATTCACAGGTGATCGTCACGTCGGCCGAATATTCGCCGGCGGGGAAAGCCCCGTCGCTCTTGGTCGCCTCCAGATCGACCGACAGGTTGGTCAGGCCGGCCTCAAGCGCGGTGGGCACCGATCCGTCCACCTCCGTGGCCGTTGTAGCTCCGGATGCGCTGTAGAGGGCGGCGAAGGTGACGCCCGTGTTGCCGCCGGCGGGCGCGCTCGTGAACGAGGCAGGGGCCACGGCAGTGACCTGGAAGCTGGAATCCGATGCCTGAATGGTCGCCGTACCGGCCGAGCCCCCGGCCTCCGTCGTGCTCAGGGTCATCAGATCGGCGCTGGCTCCGAGGACACCGCCCGAGTCGATCGTGATCTGGCAGGTCGCGCTGACGGTTCCGGTGAAGGTCATCGTTTCGGAAGCGGCGCTTGCGGCACCGGCGGAGGCCGTCAGCATGGCGGCGATCAGGAGAGGCTTCTTCATGGTTCGCTCCTCTACGCAAGCCCCCCTGCACATCTCCCCTAGCATCCGCCCTGTAATGTTTCGTTTAGATGGCAGAGTGATTTTTTTAAAACTTAAAGTTGCATGTCGCCCGACAGCCCTCCCACCTGCCCTCTTCCGGTCGCTTTCCTTTTGCAAGGCGTCGTAAATTGGCTATGGAATGCGCGACCGGAGGCCTTATTTAGAAGGCCTGCCGCCGGATGGCGGGGAAGGCAGGAGCCATTTGCATGTCGGACGACGAAATCATTCTCTCAGAACTTCCCGACGACGAACTTGTGCAGCAGATGCACGACGATCTCTATGACGGGCTGAAGGAGGAGATCGAAGAGGGCACGCGCATCCTGCTGGAGCGCGGCTGGGCGCCCTATGATGTGCTGACCCAGGCTCTTGTGGAAGGCATGCGCATCGTCGGCGAGGATTTCCGCGACGGCATTCTATTCGTGCCCGAAGTGCTGCTTTCAGCCAATGCGATGAAGGCTGGAATGGCCATTCTGCGCCCGCTCCTGGCGGAAACCGGCGCGCCCAAGCAGGGCAAGATGGTGATCGGCACGGTGAAGGGCGATATCCATGACATCGGCAAGAACCTCGTCGGCATGATGATGGAAGGCGCCGGTTTCGAGGTGATCGACCTCGGCATCAACAATCCGGTCGAGAACTATCTGGAAGCGATCGAGAAGCACAAGCCGGACATCATCGGCATGTCGGCGCTGCTCACCACTACGATGCCCTATATGAAGGTGGTCATCGATACGCTGAAGGAGAAGGGCATCCGCGACGACCTCATCGTTCTCGTCGGCGGCGCCCCGCTCAACGAGGAGTTCGGAAAGGCAGTCGGCGCGGACGCCTATTGCCGCGATGCTGCGGTGGCGGTCGAGACGGCCAAGGCGCTGATGAAGCGCAAGCACAACATCGCGGCCGCGACAGCCTGATGAAAGTTGCGGCGCTAGTATTGCGCCGCGCTTCCGACATTCCGTCCTGCCTGCTGGGTGGCGTCCACGGCATTCGCGGTATCCTGGCCCACACCGCGAATGGTGTTGGCACAGCCCGCCACAAGGCCTATGACGGCAATGAGCCCGAATATGCGGGCGATGATGCTGGCATGCATGGGGTAGCCTCCCTGGGTTGGATGCGCCGCAGCGCAAGGGACAAGTGCAGATGACAGGCCAAGAACGCGCCGTACCGGAAAAAGTTCTGGTGATCGGCTGCGGGATGATCGCCCGTGAGGTGCTGGCCGTCCGCGAGAAGCTCGGTCTCGACCATCTGGAACTGACCTGCCTGCCTGCCGAATATCATTACCGCCCGGACCGCATTCCCCCTGCCCTCGATGCGGCCATCATCAAGGCGAAGCAGGAGGGCTACCGCCACATCTTCGTGGGCTATGCCGATTGCGGCACCGGCGGAAAGCTCGACAGAGTGTGCGAGCGCCACGGCGTCGAGCGCATCGCGGGCCCTCACTGCTTTGCCTTCTATCAGGGGCTCGAAGCGTTCGCCGCGCGGGAAGAGGAGGACATGATGTCCTTCTACATGACCGACTTCCTTTGCCGGCACTTTGAGGCTTTCTTCCTGAAGCCGCTTGCGCTCGACCGGCATCCCGAATTGATCCAGGACTTTTTCGGCAATTACGAGAAGCTCGTCTATCTCGCCCAGACCGACGATCCCAAGCTCGACCGCGTTGCGGAGGACGCTGCCCGGCTTCTAGGCCTTGCCTATGAGAGGCGGCCGACCGGCTATGGAGACCTCACCTCCGCCCTGAACCGCGCGGCCGCGCAAGCAACGGGCCGGCAGGCCGCCGTCACGAAATAGCTGCAAAGAATGCATATTTAACTCGGCGTTCTTGCGAACGCGGAAATGACTTGCGTTTTTATTTTTGTAACTCCGAACGGAAAACCGGTAGCCACTTTGCTTTTCAGTCCGCAGACATTTGGGGAGTTCCAATGATCTTGCGCGTGGTTCTTGGTGCTCTGGCGCTGTCCGCCGCCGCGCTCGCCGCAGCGCAGGCGCAATCCGGCAAGGCCCTTGAGACCCTGTCGCAGCAGAAGGCCTTCATGGAGATGGAGGGCTTTACGAAAGACACCGTACTCCAGATCATCACCTATGCTGATGCAGCGCGCCTCGACGCGTACGAGGCCATAAGCGCGAAAGCCCTGGAGGAGGCCCGCGCAGGCGGCGCGCCGGAGGACATCGCGGTTCTGGGAGAGATCATCGCCCGACCTGCCCTCTCCTTCAGCGATTTCGACCTAACCGGCGAGTGGCAATGCCGGACCATCAAGGCGGGCGGCATTTCTCCCCTCGTCATCTACGACTGGTTCCGGTGCCGCGTCTCCGACGACGGGTCGGGCTGGGTGCTGGAGAAGGTTTCCGGCTCGCAGCGCACACAGGGCCGGTTCTTCACCGATGGAGACGAGCGACTGATCTATCTGGGGTCGTACTTCGTGGCCGGAGACGAACCGCCGCCCTATGGCGCGGGGCCCGAGAGCGACCAGGCGGGCTATGCCTTTCGAGACAGCGAGGCGCAATGGCACATCGCCTTCCCTGCGCCTGCTCGCGAATCCAAGCTCGACATTCTTGAATTCCGCCGCCCGCAATGATTTTGTTGCAGTTCTGTAAGATTCTGTGAGTAGATGGCGCAGAAATACGGATGCGGTGTGAAAGCGGAGGGTAGTGCGCTGGAGACGGTCTCGAGGGCAGGCAAAGCGGGCTCGCCGCCTCGCCGCCTGTCGAGCATCTTCGAGGAACTGGCGCGCGCGGTCGACGACAGGATCACGGTGGAGCAGTTGCGCGATGCGCTTGGCGACCGCAGCTTTGCCACGCTCCTCGTCTTCTTCGCCCTCGTCAACCTGCTTCCGCTGCCGCCGGGCAGCACGTTCATCACCGGCATCCCCCTTGTGCTGATCTCCGTTCAGATGGCTCTTGGCCGACGGACCGCGTGGCTGCCCCGCTTCATCCTCGAGAAGTCCATGGCGGCTGAGCAGTTCCGTCACCTGAGCGAACGGCTGGTGCCGAAGATGCGATGGGTGGAGCGGTTCATCCGCCCCCGCTACTGGCCCTTCGCTCGCGACCATGCCGACCGCGTGATCGGCTGCCTTACACTGGTTCTGGCGCTCGCGATCCTGATGCCGATCCCCTTTGGCAACTGGTTTCCGGCCTTCTCGTGCGTGCTGATGGGCTTGGCCAATTCCGAGCGCGACGGGGTTCTTTTTGTCGTGTCCATCGTCAGCGGAATTCTGTCGCTCGCGCTCGCCGGACTGGTGGTCGGCGGAGCGGGCGTACTGGCCAGCGTTCTCATCGGCTGAGACTGGCGGGCCAGCGTCGCTTTTGAATTGACTCGCGTCGTGCCGCAGCAAGCGGGTCTGCGGCGCATGCGGCAAAGCTCCCGAAAGAAAAAGGAAGAAGACCCATGGCCGATCTGATCGTCGTCTACTGGCGCGACATTCCAGCCCAGGTCATCGTGAAGAAAGGTCGGCAAAGCGCCAAGCGCGAACTGCCGCTGCGCTTCACCGAGGCCATCGACATGTGCGCGATGCGCGTGGGCGCGCGCGACACCGACGCCTATCTCGCCGAGTGGCGGCGCGGCGAGCCGGAGCCGGTGAGCGACGATCTGGAGGCCGAGGCCGACAAGGCCGCAAAGGCGCTTGAGGAAAAGTATACGGACGAGCGGCTGAAGGCGCTCGTCAAGGCGGGGGGCTATGCCGAAAAGTAATCCTTCCCAGGAGGGCGGAACGCGCCTGACCCAGGCGAGCCTGGTGCGCCGGGAGCGCGACAGGACGGCCTATCACCCGGCCGACGTTTCGCCGCAGCGGCGTGTGCAGCGCCGCTATACCATGCGGCTGTGGTCGGTGCGGCACGCCCGCTTCCTGGAATGGTTCTACGCCCGTTTTGCCGACGTCTTCCTGGCGCTGCATCCGGTCTGGAACGCGGTGGGCTACGCCCGCGCCGAAAAGCCGGTGAAGTTCGTCGAAAAGCGCGTGAAGGGCTTCATGTTCGACTGCCGCATGTGCGGCCAGTGCATTCTTTCCTCCACCGGCATGTCCTGCCCCATGAACTGCCCGAAGCAGCTCAGAAACGGCCCCTGCGGTGGCGTGCGCGCCAACGGGAACTGCGAGGTGGAGCCGGACATGCCCTGCGTGTGGGTGAAGGCCTGGGAGGGATCGCGGCGTATGCGGAACGGCGATGCGATCCTTGCCGTGCAGAAACCCGTGGACCAGTCGCTGCGCGAGACCTCGGCCTGGCTGCGCGTCACCGCGCTTGCCGCCGCCGAACGCGAAAAGGAGAGGGAGAACGCATGATACGCCGTCCGCCCCATCCCGACGAAAATCCGCACGGCGTCCATCTGCCGCTCGATCCCCTGCCCGGCCATTCCTCGCGCGGGCGGCTGGAGCGCGTCTTAAGACGTGGCGAGTTCGCCGTCACCGCCGAGCTCAACCCGCCCGACAGCGCCAACGCGCAGGATGTCTATGACCGCGCGGCCGTCTTCGACGGCTGGGTGGACGGCATCAACGCCGTCGATGCCTCGGGCGCCAACTGCCACATGTCGTCCATGGGCATCTGCGCTCTGCTCACCCGCATGGGCTATGCGCCGATCATGCAGATCGCCTGCCGCGACCGCAACCGCATCGCCATTCAGGGCGACGTGCTCGGGGCGGCAGCCATGGGCGTCTGCAACATATTATGCCTGACGGGTGACGGGGTGCAGGCGGGCGACCAGCCGGGCGCAAAGCCGGTCTTCGATCTCGACTCCATGTCGCTGCTGGAAACCATCCGCATCATGCGCGACGAGGAGCGATTCCTCTCCGGCCGCAAGCTCACCACGCCGCCGGCGGTTTTCCTCGGCGCAGCCATCAATCCCTTCGCGCCGCCTTATGATTTCCGTCCGCATCGGCTGGCCAAGAAGATCGCAGCCGGTGCGCAGTTCGTGCAGAGCCAGTACTGCTTCGACGTCCCGATGCTGAAGGAGTACATGAAGCGCGTGCGCGACATGGGGCTGCACGAAAAATGCTTCATCCTCATCGGCGTCGGCCCGCTCGCCTCGGCGAGAACAGCGCGCTGGATCCGCAATAACGTGCCGGGCGTGCACATTCCCGACTCGGTCATCGCCCGCCTCGAAGGCGCTCAGGACCAGAAGAAGGAAGGCAAGCGGCTCTGCATCGACATCATCAACGAGGTGAAGGAGATCGAGGGCATTTCCGGCATCCATGTGATGGCCTACCGGCAGGAGGAGCTGGTGGCGGAAATCGTGCACGAATCCGGCGTGCTGAGAGGCCGCCGCCCCTGGAGACGCGAGCCCGGACCGGACGATGCCGTGGTCGCCGAGCGGCTGGAACATATTCTGGAAGGCCAGAACGAGAAGCCAGTGGAGCTGGTGAAGGATGCGGCTGGAGAGTGAGTGGTGAATAGTGAATGGAGACTGCTGCTGGCAGCCCGTCCTGGGCCCCGGTGGCCATTGAATGAGCCTCGTTCTGCGGATTCACATTCGGCACCGCCTCGAACCACTCACTATTCACCATTCCACCATTGAAACACACGAGATAACGATATAAAGAAATCTTTATATCTTTGGAGGACTGTGAATGACCCGCACCATTGTCGCCTCGGCGACCAGGGAAGTCGTGATCGGCTTCGACCAGCCCTTCTGCGTCATCGGCGAGCGCATCAACCCGACGGGCCGCAAGAAGCTGGCGGCCGAGATGGTGGCCGGCAATTTCGAGACGGTGAAGAAGGACGCGCTGGAACAGGTCGCCGCCGGCGCCTCGATGCTGGACGTGAACGCCGGCGTAACCGCGGTCGATCCCAATGCCACCGAGCCCGATCTTCTCGTTCAGACGGTGCAGATCGTGCAGGATCTGGTGGATGTGCCGCTGTCGATCGACTCCTCCGTCTCCGCGGCCATCGAGGCCGCACTCAAGGTCGCCAAGGGCCGGCCGCTCGTGAATTCCGTGACCGGCGAGGAGGAGAAGCTCGAAAAGATCCTGCCGCTGGTGAAGAAATACGACGTGCCGGTGGTGGCGATCTCCAATGACGAAACGGGCATTTCGGAAGACCCGGACGTGCGCTTCGAGGTGGCGAAGAAGATCGTCCAGCGCGCGGCCGACTATGGCATTCCCGCGCATGACATCGTTGTCGATCCGCTCGTCATGCCCGTTGGCGCCATGGGAACGGCGGGCAAGCAGGTCTTCGCGCTCGTACGACGCCTGCGCGAGGAACTGAAGGTTAACACCACCTGCGGGCTTTCCAACATCTCCTTCGGCCTGCCGCATCGCCACGGCATCAATGCGGCCTTCATTCCCATGGTGATCGGGGCGGGCATGACGAGCGCCATCATGAACCCCTGCCGCCCGCAGGAGATGGAGATGGTGCGCGCGGCCAACGTGCTGAACGGCACGGATGCGAACTGCCAGACCTGGATCATGACCTACCGCGACTATCAGCCGGCGCAGGCGGGGAACTCCGGGGCGGCGGAATCCGGGAACGGCAACGGCCAGGCCCCGGCCACTCCCGCCGGCCGCCGCCGCGGCGGCCGCGAAGCCCGCATGGCAAGGATGGGGCGGGGGTGAAACGGGAACCTGCCGGGAGGGGATAGTGCTCTGTCACGGTACGGTCGACTCGATCCTTCGCGATTGTCAGGAGTTCCTTCTCCCATGAACGCGCCGCCCGACATCACGGACCATCCGCTGGTCCTCTTCATGCCTTCGGGCAAGCGCGGGCGCTTTCCCAAAGGCACGACCGTGCTCGACGCCGCGCGCCAGCTCGGCGTCTATGTGGAAAGCGTGTGTGGCGGACGGGCCACCTGTGGGCGCTGCCAAATCGAGGTGCAGGAAGGCCATTTCGCCAAGCATAAGATCACCTCGTCCAACGCGCATATCTCCCCCGTCGGCCCGAAGGAGGCACAGTATGCCGAAAAGCGCGAGTTGCCCGCCGGCCGGCGCCTCTCCTGCTCGGCGACGATCGAGGGAGACCTCGTCATCGACGTGCCGCAGGACGCGGTGATCAACGCGCAGGTGGTGCGCAAGGACGCCGACAACCGCGTCATCGAGCGGCATCCGGCCGTGCATCTGTGCTATGTCGAGGTGCCCGAGCCCGACATGCACAAGCCGCTGGGCGATCTCGACCGGCTCAAGGCTCAGCTTCAAAAAGACTGGGGCTACAGACGCCTGGAAGCGGATTTTCACATTTTGGGCGATGTTCAGAAGATTCTGCGGGAGGGCAAGTGGGCCGTCACGGCGGCCATCCACCATGACGAGGAGGAGGACGCGGCACGCATCATCGCGCTCTGGCCGGGCCTCAAGAACGAGGCCTACGGGATCGCCTGCGACATCGGCTCCACGACCATCGCCATGCATCTGGTCTCGCTGCTGTCCGGCCGGGTCGTGGCGTCCGCCGGGGCGTCCAACCCGCAGATCCGCTTCGGCGAAGACCTGATGAGCCGCGTCTCCTATGTGATGATGAACCCGGACGGCCGGATCGCCATGACGCGGGCGGTGCGGCAGGAGATTTCCAAGCTCATCGACAAGGTGACAGTCGAAAGCGGCGTGGCGCGCACGGACATTCTCGATGCCGTCTTCGTGGCCAACCCGATCATGCACCACCTTTTCCTCGGTATAGACCCGACAGAACTGGGCGGGGCGCCTTTCGCGCTTGCCGTTTCCGGCGCGGTGAAGGCGCATGCGCACGACCTGCGCCTCGGCCTCAATCCCGGCGCGCGGCTTTATGTGCTGCCCTGCATCGCAGGCCATGTGGGCGCGGATGCGGCGGCTGTCACGCTTTCGGAAGGGCCGCACCGGCAGGACCAGATGATGCTCGTGGTCGATGTCGGCACCAACGCCGAGATCGTGCTTGGCAACCGCAAGCGGCTGGTGGCCGCCTCCTCGCCCACCGGCCCCGCCTTCGAGGGCGCGGAAATCTCGTCGGGCCAGCGCGCCGCGCCGGGCGCCATCGAGCGCGTGCGCATCGACCGCCAAACGCTGGAGCCCCGCTTCCGTGTCATCGGCTCGGAGCTGTGGTCGGACGAACCGGGCTTTAAGGAAGCCGTAGCCGCCACGGGCGTGACCGGCATATGCGGCTCGGGCATCATCGAGGTAATCGCCGAGATGTATCTTTCCGGCATCATCTCCGAGGACGGGGTGATCGACGGTTCGCTTGCCGCGCGAAGCTCGCGCATCATCGGCCAGGGCCGCACCTTCTCCTACCTGCTTCACGACGGGGAGCCGCGCATCACGGTCACGCAGAACGACGTGCGCGCCATCCAGCTCGCCAAGGCGGCCCTTTATGCCGGTACCAAGCTGCTCATGGAAAAGCAGGGCGTGGAGACCGTCGACGCGATCCGCTTCGCCGGCGCCTTCGGCTCCTTCATCGACCCGACCTATGCGATGGTGCTCGGCCTCATTCCCGACTGTGAGCTGGAAAACGTCTCCGCCGTCGGCAACGCCGCCGGCACCGGCGCGCGAATGGCGCTGCTCAACCGGCGCTACCGGCGCGAGATCGAGGAGACGGTGCGGAAGATCGAAAAGATCGAGACGGCGCTGGAGCCGAAGTTCCAGGAGCACTTCGTCCACGCTATGGCGCTGCCGAACAAGGTGGACCCCTACCCGAAGCTCGCCGAGCAGGTGCAGCTTCCGCCGCGGAAGGTTCTGGCAGAGGGCGGCACAGAGGCCCCACGCCGCCGCTCGCGCGAGGAGCGGGAAGCCAGGCGCAAGCGTTGAAGACATCTAAGCCCCGAGGTGCTTCGGTCTTTCAGCAGCCCGGAAGGACCGGACGGATGCCAGCCTCCCACTTTCCAGAACGGCCTCATTCCAGGCCGGTGCAGCGGGCGGTATCCCATCGCCCGCTAACCCAGTCCCAAACAGGAGGGAGCGTCAGATGCGGGACTCCCGCAGCGAGGCATTATTGCCGTCCCGCTGGTCGGAACGTACCTCCCAGGGGTTCTGTGACCGGGAAGCAAGCCCGTTGTCGGACTGGCGCATCCCCGCGCTGTACGGCGGCGGCGCGACGCCGGGATTGCCAGCAATAGCGCTGTAGGGCGGCGGAGCATCCTGATGACGCCCACCAGCACGGCGATCACCACGGGCACCGTATGGTGGAGGCGCATTCGAAAACAGCTGCTCGTAGGATGGCAGCGGATCAACGCGGATGTATGCCCGGGGATCGTTCGGTGCGTAAGGATTGGGCAGAAGGACGGAGGAGCTGACCACCCTGCCGCTGTATCTCGATCTGTCTATTTCCTCCTCGCGACGAGGCGGAGTGGGAGGCGTGTAGCCATGCCGACCGATTCCATTCGAGGATGTGGTATTACCCATTCTGTGAGATTTCCTCTTCTGATTTCTGACGGCATCTCTATGGCCTCCCGCGGAGGAATTTCGTTATTGTTTCTTTGAATGAAAAGTTGTTCCGCACCGGCTGTAGCCAGCGTCCCCGCAGTGGCGGATCGGTAGCATTCACGCCGCCACACCCGCCCTTTCCAGCATCTTCCTCGTAATCGACTGCCGCCAGGCGGAGGCTTCGGCCCAGGGGTCCGGCTCGCGCAGCCGCTTGTCCATATCGCCGATCCGGAAGGTGTTCGCCGCCTCAAGCCGGGCGAGTTCGTCCCAGGATACGGGCGTGGCGATGGGGGCGCCGGGCCTCGCCCGCGTCGAATAGGGCGCGATGGCCGTGGCCCCGCGCTCGTTCCTCAGCCAGTCGATAAAGATGCGGTTCTTGCGCTTTGCCTTGGAGGCCTGAGAGAGAAACCGTTCCGGTTCTTCCTCGCTCATGCGCTCGGCGATCGCGCGGGCAAATGCCTTCACCTCGGGCCACTTGGCACGCCGGTTGAGCGGCGCCACCACATGCACGCCCTTGCCGCCGGTAACGAGAGGCAGTGTATTAAGTCCCGCCGCCGCCAGCCGATCGCGCAGATCGAAACAGGCCTGACGCAGATCCGCAAAGCTCACGCCCTCGTCCGGATCCAGATCGAAGACCAGTCGGTCCGGCTGCTCCAGAGCGTCGACGCGCGAGCCCCAGATATGAAACTCGAGCGTGTTCATCTGTACGGCCGCGATGATGCCCTTCAGATCGCTGACGAAGAGATATTCGGCCTTGTCGCCATCGTTCTCGATGATGTCCCGACGCTTGATTGCTTCGGGAAAGCCCCTGCCCGCATGCTTCTGGAAAAAGCACTCCCGGGTGCTGCCTTCCGGGCATCGCACAAGGCTGATGAGCCGGTTCCTGATGTCCGGAAGCATCCGCTCGGCCACGCGGACATAGTGATGGGCGATGTCGCGCTTCGTGAGCCCCTGCGCTTCGAACAGCATCTTGCCCGGGTTCGAAAGGGAGATGCCGGCAACGGTCTCGCGCTCCTCCTGCATGGCCTTACTCCCTGTTCAAAAGGCGGGTCGGCTGACAGACGGCCCGCCTTGCGAAAATCGGCACGGGACGCGAAGGTTCCGGCTGCCTTAAAAGTGTCCCGTCTCGTGAAAGAGCTCGAAGGTCGCGCGAATATGGTCGGCGGCGGCCCGCACCGGCGCGGACGCGTCAGGCGTGACGATCATGCCGATGTGATAATTGCCCATCGGCGGCAGACCGTCATTCTCGCCCAGCTCCACAAGGTCTCCGCCGATGAAGGATTTGGGCAGCGGCGCGATCGCAAGATCAGCCAGGATCGCCGCCCGCTGGCCCGCCGTGTGCGCGCTCATATAGGCGATGCGATAGCTGCGCCCCTGTTCGCCCAGTGCGGCAAGCGCGGCCGAGCGCCAGGCGCATCCCTCCTCCCAGATGGAAACCGGCAGGGGTTCACGCAGATGGGCGCAGCCTCCCCTCGCCCCGGCCCACACGATGGGCTCGCTGAGCAGAATCTCGACGCCGGCCTCCATTTTCGCATCGGTGCAAGTGATCAACGTAATGTCGAGCTGCCGCGCAGCCATGCGCTTTCTTAAATTGGTGCTCACGTCGATCGTAACATCCACAGCCACGGCCGGATGCGACTGCGCAAAGCGCTTCAGCACGCTAGGCAGCACCCGCTCGCCGAAATCGTCCGGTGAGCCAAGCCGCACAATGCCGCTGATGCTGGGCGCCACAAATTTCGACACCGCCTCGCGGTTGAGCGCCAGCAGACGCCGGGCAAAGGTGAGCAGCATCTCCCCGTCGGCCGTCAGCGTGACCGAACGCGCGTCGCGCGAGAAAACCGCCCGCCCGAGCTGATCCTCAAGCTTCTTGATCTGCATCGAAACCGCCGAGGGCGTGCGGAAAACCGCATTGGCCGCGGCCGTGAAGCTTCCCGTCTCCGCAATGGCCACGAATGTGCGCAGCACATCCAGCTCAAGCAGAGGGAGCGGGTGGTTGAGCGGGGCGTTCATAGCGTACCTTCAATTTTGCTGATCTAAAGTGTCATTTCATTTCGTTTGATTGAAAACCAATACGGCACCATAGTCAATGCGAAATCGGAACTGCGATCAGCCAAGGAGAAGGCCCATGTCCATCCGCACCGCGATCAGGAACTATCTGCACAGCCGCGTTGCCCAGTGGGAGCGCCGGCGCACAGAACGCTACATCAGCAGCCTGCCGCTGGAGATTCAGAAGGACATCGGCTGGCGCCGTGCCCAGTCCCCGGATCAGCCGGGATATGCACGTCCGCACGATTCCCTGTTCGAGCGGCGCTGGTGACATCTCTGGAGAAACTTGGAGATGAAGTATCTGAAAGCATTGCGCAGCTTCTTGCGCGAGTTCGATAAAATCAACGAGCAGGCGCTCACCGGGCGTCGTCTTCCGCAGCCGCGGAGCGCCAGCCGGGCGGGACAGTGAAACCCCGCGGACGTGTCGCATTTCCTATGGCCCGCTTCGGTTTTAAGGCGGTCGTGCCCCTTGAGAAGGCATAGAAGGCGGCCAAGCACGCTACGTTCCCCGTCGCGCGCTCAATGTTATTGATGGAGCAGAACATGAAACGCCTCCGCATCTTCCGCCGGGTCCGCGATACGGGCGCCCCTTCGATGCGAGACCGGGAACGGCTCGAACGGACAATGCCCGGCGAGACCGGGGCGCTCACCGCCTTGCGCCTCGGTATGCTCGTCTGAATTTTCCGCCTCCCAAGGCCCTGCCCCGCCCTCACCGGGCGGGGCAAAATTTTTCTTCCTGCGCCATTCTACCCCGTTGACACACAAGGCGTTCTTTACGAAGGCTTGCCTGTCAGCGACATCGGCAAGATCGGGTGCGTGGAGGAGCAGTGGGACATGCGGGATGAAAGGCAGCTCAAGCGCTCTCTGGTTTTTTTCCTTGTCCCTAATTTCACTCTCGTCGCGTTTGCGACAGCTCTGGAACCGCTTCGCGCGGCCAACCGCATGGCCGGTTTCGAGGCTTACCGGTGGCGGCTGTGCAGCGTGGATGGCCGCCCCGTCCGCGCCTCGAGCGGCATAGAGATCGCCGTCGATACGTCGCTTGTCGAGGAACGCCGCATGATGGTGGGGGCCGAAAGGCCCTCCATGGTCATCGTCTGCAGCGGCCTTGACGTGGAGTCCTATTCCAACAAGTCGGTCTTCGCCTGGCTGCGGGAGGAGTACAATCGCGGCGTGGCGCTGGGCGGCCTGTGCACGGGTGCCCATATACTGGCCGCCGCTGGCCTGCTGGCCAACAAGCGTTGCGCCATCCATTGGGAAAACCTTCCGGGATTTGCCGAAACATTCCCTAAGGCGAACGTCTTCGCTGATCTCTTCGAGATCGATTCGAACATCTACACCTGTGCGGGAGGCACGGCCGCGATGGACATGATGTTCCAGCTCATCGGCGAGGATTTCGACGACAATCTCGTCAACCGCGTATGCGAGCAGATGCTGACGGACCGGGTGCGCAATCCTTCGGATCGCCAGCGCCTACCGCTCAGGGCAAGGCTCGGCGTCCAGAATTCCAAGGTGCTCACCATCATCGAGCTGATGGAAGCCAATCTTTCCGAGCCCCTGTCACTGGTGGAAATCGCGGATGCGGTGGGCCTCTCGCGGCGCCAGATCGAGCGCCTGTTCCGCCAGGAGATGGGCCGCTCTCCGGCGCGCTACTATCTGGAGCTCCGGCTCGACCGTGCGCGCCACCTGCTGCTTCAGTCGACCATGCCGGTGGTCGAAGTGGCGGTCGCGTGCGGCTTCGTCTCCGCTTCGCATTTTTCCAAATGCTACCGCGAGCTTTATGCCCGCTCGCCGCAGCAGGAGCGTACCGACCGCAAGCAGCTCATGGCGGCCTAGCAATTCAGGGAAGTGGGTTCGCGTCCCTAAGCGGCGCGTCACTGGCTGAAGTTGCCCGGAAGCGGATCAACGCACCTGGCGGCGCGTTCCTGCCGGCTTCCTCCGGTTACGGGACTTCACCGGCTCAGGCTTTGGCTGGCGGGCCTCCATCTCGAGGCGGGCTTGCCGCAGGCGCGCCGTTTTCGCCTCGCGCTGCTTCTTCTCCTCCTCGATGATCGCGCGCGCTGCGCGATCCGTAGCCTCGGCCCTGGTTGCGGGGTTCGTCTTCCGGGGTGGGAACAGTGTGTCCTTGGTGATGGCAGGATTCATCGACTTCGTCCTTTTCATAGCGCCTGAAAGCGCAAAAAGGCCGGGCTTGCCCGACCTTTTCTTCGTCTCCCGTCGCGTGCCGATACTCGGTCACATGGCGGAATGGCTTTACGCGGCGCGCAGGTTGTCCGCGGCATTCTTCCCGGAGCGGCGGTCCGTGACCACATCGAAGCCCAGCTTCTGGCCTTCCACGATGGTGGCAAGACCCGCGCGCTCGACGGCGGAGACGTGAACAAAGACGTCCTGCCCGCCATCATCAGGCTGAATGAAGCCGAAGCCTCGCGTGGCATTGAAGAACTTAACAGTACCGGTGTTCATGACGATTTCCTTTCAAATCGGTCACAGCATTTGCTCACCACGCCAGTGCGGGATGAGCGGTTCAGATCGATATTGAAAGAAGTCGCCGGGACGCCTGGGCGCCAACAAAGCTCAACAAGCAAGATCGATAGACCTTAGATAGGCCGCGCGACGGCGGCGGCAAGGCGTGCACAAACAAATATTTTCTTGAGCCCTCCGGCAAGGAACACAAAACCGAGCTCCCCGTTGGGCAACCATCCCCTGACGATGGAGAGTAAGATGCAGGATATTTCCGGCAAGCGGGTTGCCATTCTGGCAACCCATGGCTTTGAGCAATCCGAACTGGAGGTGCCGCTGGAGCGCCTGCGCGGAGCAGGCGCCGAGGTCCACGTGATTTCACTGGAAGCCGGCGAGATCAAGGGCTGGGATAAGAAGGACTGGGGAAGACCGGTCAAGGTGGACAGAACGCTCGACGAGGCGAGCCCCGAAGACTACGACGCTCTTGTTCTGCCCGGCGGTCAGATCAATCCCGATCTCTTGCGCGTCGAACAGAAGGCTCTCGACTTCATCAAGGCCTTCTGGACGGCCGACAAGGTGGTGGGCGCCATCTGCCATGCGCCCTGGCTCCTCGTAGAAACCGGAATCGCCAAGGGCCGCCGCCTCACCTCCTACCACTCAATAAAGACCGACGTCATCAATGCCGGCGGCCTGTGGGAGGACAGCCAAGTGGTCACGGATCAGGGGCTGGTGACGAGCCGCAATCCCGGCGATCTCGATGTCTTCTGCAAGAAACTGTCGGAGGAAATCCGCGAAGGCCGGCACGAACGCCGCGCCGCGTAGCTGATGCGCGCGCAGCCGCACGCGGGGCCTATCCGCTCATCCTTCCAGGCACCAGGAGTGAAAATGCCGGAAGGGAGGACAGTCAACCCGCGCGCGGCGCCGCCCGCCTATTCGAGATAGGTCATCGGATCGACCGGGCTCGTGCCCTTGCGCACTTCGAAATGAAGCTTCGGCCGGTCCGCGTCGCCCGTCATGCCAGAAAGCGCGATCTCCTGACCGCGCCGGACGGTATCGCCGCGCTTCACCTTCATCTCGGAAGTGTGCCCGTAGACCGTCACGAGGCCGTCCTCATGCCTAACGAGAATCGTGTTGCCGAAACCTTTCAGCCCGTCCCCCGCATAGATGACGACGCCGTTTTCGGCCGCGTGCACGGCGGTACCCTCCGGCACCGCGATGTCTATGCCGTCATTGGGCCGGCCATCGGAACCACTGCCGAAACCGGAAATCACACGGCCGCGCACCGGCCAGCGCAGGCGGTCAACACCGGTTGCCTGCGGCGGCAGGGAAGCCACCTGCTCTTCGGCGGGTTTTTCCTGAGCGGCCGTTTTCGGCTCGGACTGGACAGGCGCCGTGGTTGAGGCCGATGCTTTCGGCGTCTCCACCTGACTTGGGGCGGGCTTGATGGCCGACGGTTCGGCCTTCACCGCTGCTGTTTTGACGGGCTCAGGCTGCTTGGCTGGTGCCGGGGCGGCGCTTGTTATGGCAGTACCGCTACCGCCGGGGATGACAAGCTTCTGCCCCACACGGATCGTGTCGCCCGAAAGGGAGTTTGCCTGCTTCAGTCGATCGACGCTCACACCGGTCTTGCGCGAGACGGAGTAAAGCGTGTCGCCGGCGGTGACCGTGTAAGTGTTGCCGGACAGCCCGCCGGAGGATGCGCGCGGCGGCTCCGGCGCTCTCGGCAGAGCGGCCACCTGCGTCTCGCGCTGCTCTAGCTCCGGCTGCCGGGCTACCGCTGGTGCCGGCTGGCTCGCAGGCTGGCCGGGAGCGGCGGGAGGCGGCAGCGGCGCTGAGGATACGGTAGACGAAGTGGCGGAAGGAACGCTGTAGCTTGACCAGGAAGAAGACGAAGGCGCGGTCGGCGGTGTCCATGTCGCCGCCGTGTTCTGCATCTCCATGCCGATAGGCTCTTTCGGCCTCGGCACCCTATCGCCCGGGTAAGGCTGGCTGGTCTGGGCCATACCCATCGTGCCGGTGGAACTGGTGGTAAGCCCGTCCGTCAGGTTCGCGGCGCTGCATCCCGCCATCAGCGCACCCATCGCCAGAACCGCCGCACCTCTTGCAAGCGCCGAGCCGTGTTGACGTGAGATGCCGAAACGCATGAGGGCCACCCGCAAATTCCCGTTGACGAATCTTCCTCAATTAAAGCGTGTTAATCTTACCGGGCCGTTAAGCACTGCAAAAATCAGCAATAGCTTTGAAGACTTCCGCGTTGGGACGGTTAGGAAAGCGCCGCTTACAGGGCGAGTGCCACGCCTTTCATCAGCGGCTGCAGGCGAACGGGCTCCAGATCGGTGCGCTCGAAGCGGCTGCCGACCTTCACGAACCGGGCCATCATCTGAACGTCATCGGGCGGGCCGACTGGCGCCACCATGACGCCGCCCGTGGCCAGGAAGTCCACAAACCGGCGTGGCGTCTCCTCGAACGCCGCCCAGACGACGATGCGGTCGAAGGGGCCGTCGGCGGCTCCCTCCATGCCGTCGGCCTGGGACAGGAAGATGTTGGAAAGGCCAAGCGCCTCATGGCGCAAGCGCGCGCCCTCGATCAATGTCTTGTAGCGGTCGAGCGACAGAACACGCTCGACCATCCGCGCCATCACGGCGGCCGTGTAGCCGGACCCGGTGCCGATCTCCAGAACGCGCAGGCCGGGCTTGAGATCGAGCGCATGCAGCACCGCTCCCTGCAAGTCGCAGGCTTCAAGCGACTCCCCGCATTCGATGGGGACCATCCGGTTCGACCAGACGGCCGCCTTCCACTCGGCAGGCACGAAGCTGCCGCGCGGCGTCTGCTCGAATGCGGTGAACAGTTCCTTGGAGGCGATGCCGCGCGCACGCAAGCGCAGCATGAAAGCGGCAAAGCCTTCGCGCTCTTCCTCGGGTATGCTCACGGCCCGCTCCCGATTGCCTTTGCCAGCCTGTCGCGCACCTCATGCGCGGTGAAATCGAGATGCAGCGGCGTGACGGAGATGTAGCCGTCTCGGATCGCCGCCTGGTCGGACCCGTTGCGTATCTGCGCTTCCTTGCGGCCGAACCGCAGCCAGTAATATGGAAAGCCGCGCCCGTCCTTGCGCTCCTCGATCCAGAGGCCGTGGACCAGCTTGCCCTGGAAGGTGACCTTCGTTCCCTTGACCTCGTGCGGCGCGCAGCGCGGAAAATTGACGTTGAGAAAAACGCCCGGCGGCAGTTCCGTCGCCACCAGCTTCTTTAGAAGATCGGGCGCCACCGCCAGCGTGGTGTCCCACGGCACGTGGCGTCCTTCGTCGGTGAAGTCGTAGTCTTGGCTGAGCGCGATCGAGCGGATGTTCAGCAGCGTGCCCTCGATCGCACCGGCCACCGTGCCCGAGTAGGTGACGTCGTCGGCGATGTTGGTGCCGTTATTGACGCCGGAGAGGATCAGATCGGGCGGCGAATCCATCACCATGCGCACGCCCATGATGACGCAGTCGGTGGGGGTGCCGCGCACGGCGAAATGCCGGTCGTCGATCTTGCGCATCCGCAAGGGCTCGGAAAGCGAAAGCGAATGGGCGTAGCCCGACTGGTCCGTTTCGGGCGCCACCACCCAGACGTCGTCGGAGAGCGTGCGCGCGATGCGCTCAAGCACCTGCAGACCTTCGGCATGAATGCCGTCGTCATTGGTGAGAAGAATGCGCACCTATTGCCTCGCCGCCTCGATCCTCTTCAGCCCACCCATATAAGGCTGCAGGATTTCGGGAATGCTAATGCTGCCATCCTCGTTCTGGTAGTTCTCCATGACAGCGATCAGCGCGCGGCCGACCGCGACGCCGGAGCCGTTGAGCGTGTGCACCAAGCGGGTCTGCTTCTCTCCGGCCACGCGATAGCGCGCGTTCATCCGCCGGGCCTGGAAATCGCCGCAGACCGAGCAGGAGGAAATTTCGCGGTAGGCTTTCTGCCCCGGCAGCCAAACCTCGATGTCATAGGTCTTCTGCGCGCCGAAGCCCATGTCGCCTGTGCACAGCACCACCGTGCGGAACGGCAGGCCGAGCTTCTTGAGCACGGTTTCGGCGCATTCGGTCATGCGCTCGTGTTCGGCGAGTGAGGATTCGGCGTCAGTGATTGAAACCAGTTCGACCTTGTTGAACTGATGCTGGCGCAGCATGCCACGCGTGTCCCGGCCGGCCGATCCGGCTTCGGAACGGAAGCAGGGGGTAAGCGCGGTAAAGCGCAGCGGAAGCGACTCGGCGTCCAGAATCTCCTCGCGGACGAGGTTGGTGAGCGGCACTTCCGCCGTGGGTATCATCCAGCGCCCGTCCGTGGTCTGGAACAGATCCTCCGCGAATTTCGGGAGCTGCCCCGTGCCGAACATCGTCTCGTCGCGCACGAGAAGCGGCGGCTGCACCTCCGTGTAGCCGTGCTCGGTGGTGTGCAGGTCGAGCATGAACTGACCGAGAGCGCGTTCGAGCCGCGCGAGCTGGCCGGAGAGAACGGTGAAGCGCGCGCCCGATAGCTTCGCCGCGCGCTCGAAATCCATGAGGCCGAGCGCCTCGCCGATCTCGAAGTGCTCGCGCGCCCAGTTGGGGCTGTCCGGCTCCCCTACCTTGCGGATTTCGACATTGCCGCTTTCATCGGCGCCCACCGGAACGTCATCGAGCGGCAGGTTGGGGACGCGGGCGAGCAGATCGCGCAGGCGCTCATCGTGGCGGCGTTCTTCCGCCTCGCCTTCCTGCACGAAGGTCTTTAGCTCCGCCACCTCGGCTTTCAGCTTCTCGGCCAGCGCGCGGTCACCGCTTCGCATGGCGTTGCCGATCTCCTTGGAGGCGGCGTTGCGGCGCTCCTGCGCCTCCTGAAGCCTCACAAGATGCGCCCGGCGCTCCTCGTCGGCGGCAACGAGCGCCTCCACCTGGGATCGCGCGGCAGCCTTGTCCTCACCACGCTTCACGAGCGCCGCAACCAGGGCCTCGGGGTTCTCGCGTATCCACCTGATGTCGAGCATGATCCGATCCGGGCATGAAAGATGGCCAACACGTCGCCCGGCGGAAAGCGCGGTGACTCAGGAAGCCGGTCCCGCGCTCGTCTCCGCCTCCTCGGCGGCGCGCCGTTCTTCCTCGCGCTTGCGCTCCACCATCCGGGCGCTCCAGATGGAGACCTCGTAGAGAAGGATGGTGGGCAGCGCAAGACCGATCTGACTGACCGGATCGGGCGGCGTGAGAACGGCGGCAACCACGAAGGCCGCCACGATGGCGTATTTACGCTTGTCCACAAGACCGTCGGCGCTGAGCAGCCCCACGCGAGCCATCAGCGTCGTGACCACGGGCAGCTGGAAGACCAGCCCGAAGGACAGAATCAGCGTCATGATGAGGCCGAGATATTCGGAGACGCGCGGAAGCAGCGAAATCTGGATTTCGTTGTCGGGCCCCACCTGCTGCATGGACAGGAAGAACCACATCACCATGGGGGTGAAGAAGAAATAGACCAGCGCGCCGCCGATAAGAAACAGGATGGGTGAGGCAATGAGGAAAGGCAGGAAGGCGCGCCTTTCGTTGCGGTAAAGGCCCGGGGCCACGAATTTGTAGATCTGCGTGGCGATCACCGGAAAGGCGAGCACGATGCCGCCGAACATCGCCAGCTTGATCTGGGTGAAGAAAAATTCCTGCGGCGCGGTGTAGATGAGATCCACCTTCTCCGAGTCGAGCCCCGCCCAGTCCGTCGCCCACTGGAAGGGGATCACCAGAAGATTGAAGATCTCCCGGGCGAAGAAGAAGCAGACGAGGAAGGCGACGAAAAAGGCCGCGATGGCCCAAATCAAGCGGGAGCGCAGCTCGATCAAATGCTCTATGAGCGGCGCGGACGACTTTTCGATCTCATCTTCTTCGTCTTTGGAACTCACGTCGCGGTTCCCGCTGTCTTCTTGTTATCGCTGCCGCGCTCCGCCGGCTTTGCCGTGGCAGGTTTGGCCGCCGGCTTACTGGCGATGGATGTCTCAGCCTTCTTGGCAGCGGCAGGCTTTGCCCCGACAGAGGAAGCATTGTCCGCCGCTGGTTTGGGGGCCTTCTCCACTGTGGTCACCGCATCGGGCGCCGCCGGCTGAGCAGGCTTCGCCGATTCGCCCGCAGCATCCTGCTTCGGCACGGGCGAATTGGGCGTTTTCGGCTTTCCAGCCTGATCGAGCTCCCTGCGAATATCCTGGCCGGCCTTCTCCAGAGGGCTCAGGTGCTTTTTGATCTCGTTGCGCGGGTCGAGCTTCTTGACGTCCTGGACGAGGGTCTTGACCTCGTCGAGTTCCGCCTCTCGCATGGCCTCGTCGAACTGGCGGCGGAAATCGTTCGCCATCGCGCGCATCTTGCTCGTCGTGCGGCCAAAGGTGCGCAGGACGCGCGGAAGATCCTTCGGTCCGACCACAACGATCAGCACGATCGCAATGACAAGGATTTCGGACCAGCCGAGATCAAACATTCTCTAATATCCGAACGAAGCCGGGATAAGGGGCACTCAGGACTTGCTGGCCTTCTGCTTGGCCTCGCCCACCGGCTCGTCCACGCGATGCTCGACGGTCTTCGTCTCTTCGCCGTCGTCGTCGCTCATGCCCTTGCGGAAGTTCTTGATGCCCTTGGCCATGTCGCCCATCAATTCAGGGATCTTGCCCCGTCCGAAGAGGAGCAACACCACCACAAGCACGATGAGCCAGTGCCAGATCGAGAAGGAACCCATGACAGATCTCTTTGCCTGATTGCGCGGTCGTTATCCTGATTTATGCGCTTTCGCGCCGTCTTTCAAACACTAGTACGTCTGCGGGGCGCACTTTCAGCCAGACGTCGCGGACACCAGGCTGCAACTGGCCCGCACGCACGCGGGCGCGCACATGCTCGTCATTGCCGGGAACGGCGAGTTCCAGAAGCTCCACCACGCCCAGGAAGCGGCGCGAGACAATCCGGGCTTCCACATCGCCGCTCTCTTCGGAAACGTCGAAACCTGACAGGCGCACGGCCACGGTCACCGGCTCGCCGTCGGCCCGGCCTGGTGCGGCAAATCGGCCCACGGGCGTGTCGGCGGCGCCCGATGCAACACGCGCGTCGAACACGTTCAATTCAGAGAAGAAGCCGGCCACGAAGAGATTGGCGGGCTTGAGGTAGAGTTCTTCCGCCGTGCCCGCCTGCACGAGCTTTCCCTTGTTGAGGAGCGCGATGCGGTCCCCAAGCCGCATCGCCTCTTCCGCGTCGTGGGTGACGACGATCGCCGTCGCGCGGCTTTGCCGGAGAATGGCCAGCGTTTCGGCCCGAACGGTGTCCTTCAGCCGGGAATCGAGGCCGGAAAAGGGCTCGTCCATGAGCAGCACGGCCGGGCGCGGCGCCAGAGCCCGCGCCAGCGCCACGCGCTGCTGCTCGCCGCCCGAAAGCACATGGGGATAGGAGGATGCATAGCGCTCAAGCCCCACGCGCGAAAGCGCGATCAGCGCCTCTCGCCGCGCCTCCTCCCGGGAAAGGGCGGTGAGGCCGAAGCGCACATTGTCCAGGATGGTCAGGTGGGGAAAGAGCGCAAAATCCTGGAAGACGAGGCCGATGGAGCGCTGTTCGGGCGGCAGGAAGACGTTGGGGCCGGCGATCTCCCGGTCATTGAGGAGCACGCGGCCCGTTTCTTGGCTCTCGATCCCGGCGGCAATGCGCAAAAGCGTCGTCTTGCCGGAACCCGACGGCCCGAGAAGGCACAGCACCTCGCCGGGCTCGGCGGCGAGCGTCACATCGTCAAGCGTTAGCGCCCCCGGCGCGAAACGATGGCTGATGCGTTCGAGCACGAGGCGCGCGGCAAATGTCACTCCGGCGGTTACACGTGCCGGCTTTTCGACAGTTTCGCTCATTCTCCAGCGCGCTCACCCTTTCAGCCGGGGTCAGGCCCCGCGGCAAGGGTCAATCATCCTCGACTCTCGGTGTCAACAGGCCGAGCTCTTCCAAATCGATATCCGTCAGCGGGTCCTCATCGTCCGCAAGGGCGTCGGGATCGACCGGGGGCGTCGGAACGGAGAAGTTCGACGGCATGCGCGGCGAAAGCAGACCCGCGCCCTTGAGTTCGTCGAGACCCGGAAGATCGCGCAGCTCCTCAAGCCCGAAATGGTCTAGAAATTCGAGCGTCGTGCCATAGGTCACCGGGCGTCCGGGCGTGCGTCGGCGGCCGCGCATCTTAACCCAGCCCGTTTCCAGAAGCAGGTCGAGCGTGCCCTTGGAGGTTTCCACGCCGCGGATTTCCTCGATCTCGGCACGGGTCACAGGCTGGTGATAGGCGATAACGGCAAGCATCTCGAGTGCGGCGCGAGAGAGCTTCTTCTGCTGCACCTGGTCTCGGCTCATGAGGAAGGATAGGTCGCCGGCCGTCCTGAAGGCCCAATGATCGTCCACCCGAACGAGATTGACGCCGCGGTTCGCGTAATCTTCCCTCAGCTCCTCCATCACCGCGCGGACATCCACCCCATCGGGCAGCCGCTCCGCGAGCGCCTTGGAGGAGACGGGAGCAGCGCTGGCGAAAACCAGCGCCTCCGCCATGCGCTTGGCCTCGGCGAAGGCGATGCCGCGGCCACCGGAACGCTCAGCCTCGGCCTGATCCTTGTCCTCGATGATGAAGGGAACGACGCTGCCGGACTCGTTCATGGCAGGTTTCCAGCTTCTTCGACGCTCTTCGGCCCCAGTCGCATGTAAATGGGTGCGAAGGGCTCCTGCTGGCGGATTTCCAGCGCGCCCTCGCGTACCAGTTCCAGCGTGGCGGCGAATGTGCTGGCCGTCGCCGTCGCGCGCTCCTCCGGGCTTGCTAGATAGGCAAGAAGGAAACTGTCGAGCGCGGTCCAGTCGGAAAGCCGCCCCACCATGCGCACCAGGATTTCGCGCGCCTGCTTGAGCGACCAGACACCCCGTTTGGCGATCTGGACGTTCGTGATGGCGCGGCGCTGGCGCTGGCTGGCGTAGGCGGTCAGCAGATCGTAGAGCGTGGCCGAATACGCGCTTCTTTTCTCGATTACGATGGGCTCGGGCGCCCCCCGGGGGAAGACATCGCGGCCCAGCCGGTTGCGGTTAACCAAGCGGGCTGCGGCATCGCGCATGGCTTCCAGCCGCTTGAGGCGGAACTGGAGCAGGGCCGCCATCTCCTCGCCGGTGGGCTCCTCATCCCCCTGCTGCTTGGGGATGAGGAGACGCGACTTCAGGTAGGCAAGCCACGCGGCCATGACCAGATAGTCGGCCGCAAGCTCCAGCCGCATGCGGCGCACCCGCTCGATGAAGGCCAGATACTGCTCGGCAAGCGCAAGCACCGAGATGCGCGCAAGGTCCACCTTCTGGTTGCGCGCCAGATGCAGCAGAAGATCGAGCGGGCCTTCAAAACCTTCGACATCGACGGCAAGTACGGGCTCGGAGAGGCCTCGCTCGGGCCCCTCGTCGGACCACAGCCGGTCCATGGGAATGGGTTTTCCCGCCCCCTTCGCCTGCGCTGTATGCTGTCCCTGAGCCACTGCCGTCTTGCCCCATTCTTCAGGCCGCGATCGCCACCAACCGCTCGAACGTCGCGCGCGCCACCTCTTCCTCGGTGGTGTCCGCCGCATGCCGAGCCGAGAGCGCTTGCGCGGCACGTGCCAAAGACTTGCCCGACAATTCCGGCGTTCCTTTGGCGACCGCGCGCATCTCGTCCATCGAGCCGTTGCAATGAAGAACGAGATCGCAGCCCGCCGCAAGGATTGCCGCTGCGCGGGCCGAATAATCCCCAGAAAGCGCCTTCATGGACACGTCATCGCTGATCAGAAGGCCGTCGAACCCGATCTCGCCGCGGACGATCTCCTCGATCACGGGGGCCGATGTGGTGGAGGGATTTTCAGGGTCGATGGCCGTGTAGACCACATGCGCCGTCATCGCCATCGGCAGATGGGCGAGTGCGCGGAAGGGCGCGAAGTCGCGCGAGCGCAGCTCTTCCAGCGAAGCGTCCACGCGCGGCAGCGTCTGGTGGCTGTCAGCTCCAGCCCTTCCATGGCCGGGGACGTGCTTCATCACGGGCAGAATACCGCCCGCCATCAATCCATCCGCCGCCGCCCTGCCGAGGGCCGCAACAGCCTGCGGATCATCCGAATAGGCGCGGTTGCCGATGACATCGTGCGCGCCTGCCACGGGCACGTCCAGCACCGGCAGGCAGTCGGCGGAAAATCCGAGACGGGCGAGATCGAAGGCGATCAGCCGCGCCATCAGCCAGGCCGCCCGCAGCCCCGCCTCGGGATCGCTGCGGTAGACCTCGCCGAGCGTGGCCGCGGCAGGATAGTTCGGGGCAATCGGCGGGCGCAACCGCTGCACGCGCCCCCCCTCCTGATCGACAAAGACGGGTGCCTCCGGCCGGTCCACACTGTCGCGCAGGGCGGCGATCAGGTCCGAAACCTGCCCGCTTTCGGCGATGTTGCGCGCAAACAGGATGAAGCCCCAGGGCCGCTCGTTGCGGAAGAAGGCCGCTTCATCAGGCGAAAGCTGCTGCCCGGCCACGCCGAGGATCATGGCTTTTGATTCGCTCATGACGCGAGCATAGCCATAAGCAGGGGATTAGGCACGGCGCGGGGAATTCTTTTCCCGGCGCAAAGGCAGCTATTCGAGCGGATTGCCCTCAGGCCGCGGCCCTGAACAGGCCGCCTATTGGGAAACGAAACAGTTTCCACCGGCAGACTTGAGCTGCTCGCAGAGCGCGATTGCATCCTCCTTGGAAGAGGACGGGATGCGCACGCGATAGTAGGTGCCCCTGCCCTCGATCTCGGCCTGGACGATGTTGACGCCCCTGCCCTGCAGCATGCTGCCGAAGCGCTGCGCAAGCTGTTGATAGGACTGCTGCGCGCCCTCGACGGTCGGCTGGGAAGCGATCTGCACCGACCACTCGGAGGAAGGCGCGGCGGTGACTTGCGCGGGCGGATTGGCAACGGCCGCGACCTGCTGGCTCGCCTGCTGCTGGGTCTGCCTACCCGCATCAGCCGCCTGCGGTGCGCGCTGCTGGCTGGGCGCGGTGGCAATGCCGGGCCTTGAGGGCGGGATCGGACCCTGCGCGGGAACGGTCGCGGCGGCGCTTTCCGCGGGCTCAGCGGAATCCCGCGCGCCAGCGGCGGCGGCTGCCACCTGCTGCCCTCCGTCCGCCTGCGCATCGGCACCGGCGGCACCCATATCTTCGGCAGCGGCGGCGGCTTCCGCCGGCTCCGGCATCTCGCGCGGCACAATGGTGCCGTCAGGCCGCACCACCATCGAGCGGACCCGGCGCGGCGCAAGCGCTGTGATGTCCTGCTGCGGCGCGGATTCCTCGACCCCAGCGTCAGGGGTCAGACGTTCGGCGATCTTGGCACCCTGCGATGTTGGCGCCTCAGGCACTTGCGCCTCCTCAGACATTTGGGGCGCTTCCTGCTGCTCCTCCTCGGAAGGAAACCTCAAATTCGCCTCCCGCACGCCCGGAGGCGGCGTGAGCTCAACAGGCTCCTCAGTGGTCTCGATCAATTCGGCCTGTGCCGGACGCGCATCCGGCACTTCCTCGCCGGAGACGCGCCTGTAGACCTGATTGTCCTGATTGGGGATCTGGATACCGCCCGGGTTCTCCGGCCTGACCTTTATCGGCGAATTATCCGCGGCAATCACGACGGGCTCTGCATCGTCTCCACTGAGAGAGAACGCCAGCAGCGTCGCGCCGCCGCCCAGGAGCACGACCGCCGCCAATACGCCGACCGCCATGAGCATGGGGCTGCCGAAAAACCGGCTGCGGGGGCCAGGAGGCGGCTCCGTGCCGGGCTGCGGCGCAAGCGGCGGAATGGCGCCTTCGGGAGACGCCCAGCGTTCGCCCGTATTGTACTCGCCAAGGCTGTCTTCGGCCCGCGCATACGCAGCCGCTGCCGTGCCGAAGCCCGCAGCGGCTGCTATGCCCGCGGCAAGATAGTCATCCACAAAGTCATCTTCGCGGGCGGGCGGCTCTTCGTTCGCGGCCTGTTCGTCGATAGGCGCGGTCTCCGCCCACACATCTCCCGAAAGATCCGTTTCACCGAAGGCGCCGGCAAGGATCTCCTCGATCTCGTCGAACTGAGCCGCCGGCTTCACCTCCTCCCGGTAGGAGACCTCCGGAATGTCCAGATTGTCGGCAATGGCGACGGTATCTTCCGGCACCTCCACGGTGTCGATAATCGGCGGCCACGCCTCCTCGTAGTGCTGCTCGGGTACCGCCGGGCTGGAAGCCTCTTCCGGAGACTGGCTCTGCACGGGCTCGTCCTGCGCGTGGTTCCACGGCTGGTGCGATTGCGTGCCAAACGCATCCTGGCTATTCGAGGGTACCTCCGGCCAGTCGGTGAACGCCCATTCCCCGCCGGCGGAGCCTTCCAGCTCCTGCGGCTCGCCGGCAAAGTCATCCGAAGAAGCAGCGGCGGCTTCATTTTCCCGGGCTAGGGAAACATCTTCCGGAAACTCGAAGGCTTCTTCCGGAATTGCAAAGTCCTCGAGCTCGGGCTGATAGGCCTGCTGTTCCTCCGCAAAGGGATCATTCCCCGCGTCCTCAGGCGCTGCAAACTCGACAGGTTCCGGAAGCGCATCGGGTTCCGACAACTCCACAGGCTCGGGAATGGCCCCAGTCGCCTCGTGCTCGAAACCGGAAAACTCCGGCTCTGCAAATTCCAGCTCAGAAGGGGCTTCGTAGCCGGAGAAATCGGTGTCTTGCGCGGCTCCCTCTGCTTGCGAGGCGAAGGAGGGATCAGCAAAGCCTTCCGCTTCATTTTCACCGGCGGCAGAATAGTCGGGCTCACCGGCGGTAAAGTAATCAGGCTTATCGGCGGCGGAGTAATCGGAATAATCGCCCGGCTGCGCGCTAAAGTCGGAGTCTGCCGGCGCTTTCTCCCCCTGCGGAGCGAAGGCGCTATCAGCGAAATCGTCCGCTTCATCGTGATTGACTTCTGGATGAACGGGCTCACCGGCGGTAAAGTAATCGCGCTCGTCGGCGGCAGGGTGATCAGGATAGCCGCCCAGCTGCTCGCTTTCGCTGACGGTTTCCTGCAGCAGAGCTTCAAGAGCGCTCTCGAACTCCGGCTGCCCATCCGGCGCGCCCGCTTCCGCAGGCTCGAATTGCGGTTCGGCAAACTCCTGCTGCCAGGATGCCATCTCGGGGTCCTGACCGGCATCGCCGGTATCGCCCTCACCGTTCAGATGGCCCATAAGCTCATTCTCGAGGTCAAGCGCCAGATCGTCCGCAGGCTCCGGGGCCACGGGCTTCAACGGCAGCACCCCGCGCGGGTCGTGTCCCATGATCCGGGTCAGCTCCGCAAACGGGTCGTCCTGCGCAAGCTCGTACTGAACTGCCTTGTTGCGATCGTTGCTGTCAGCCATGTTCCCACACCCGATCGGACGCCGGCGACGTCACACTCTGAAAATTGACCCTACCAGCGCTTTGTGGGCAAAAGGTGACAAGTCCGCCTGCGATCAGCGCATCTCCACCGGCGCATCGGCACCTACCAGCGCAAGCCCGCTGCCCACCACGTCGCAAACGGCCTGCACCAGGCCCAGCCTGGCATGCGTCAACTCTTGATCGTTAACTTTAACAAATCGTAAGCTATCAGACTCCGTGCCGCGATTCCACTGCTGGTGGAACTGGCTGGCCAGATCGTACAGATAAAAAGCGATCCGATGCGGCTCCATGGCCTGAGCCGCGCTTTCAATCAGCCTCGGGAACTCGGCGAGCTTGCGGATCAGCGCCAGTTCCCCCTCGTCTTCCAGACGATGGAGCGCCGCGCGCATGGTCGCCCGATCAAAGCTTTCCACCCCGAGTTGCTCTTTCGCCTGACGGAAGACCGAATGGCAACGGGCAGACGCGTATTGCACATAAAAGACCGGGTTGTCCTTCGACTGCTCGGTCACCTTGGCGAAATCGAAATCCAGCGGCGCATCGGGCTTGCGGTAAAGCATCATGAAACGCACGGGATCGCGCCCCACCTCGTCGATCACATCGCGCAGGGTGATGAATTCTCCCGCGCGCTTCGACATACGCACGGGCTCCCCGCCGCGAAAGAGCCGCACGAGCTGGCACAGAAGCACCGTGAGCTTCAGCTTGCCGTCCGATATGGCACGGGCGAGCGCCTCCAGCCGCTTCACATAGCCGCCGTGGTCGGCTCCCAGCACATAGATCAGGTGCTCGAAGCCGCGGGCGTATTTGTCCTTCATGTAGGCAACGTCGGCGGCGAAATAGGTGAAGGAGCCGTCCGACTTGATCAGCGGCCGGTCAATGTCGTCCCCCACCTGCGTGGAGCGGAACAAGGTCTGTTCCCGGTCTTCCCAATCTTCCGGAAGCTGCCCCTTGGGGGGCGGCAGCTTGCCCTTGTAGACATGCCCCTTCATGGTCAGATCATTGATCGCGGAGCGGATCGCGCCGCCATTGCCGGCGTGAAGTGAACGCTCTGAGAAAAAGACGTCGTGATGAACGTTCAGCGCGGCGAGATCGTCCCGGATCATCGCCATCATAGCGTCGACCGCGCGGTCCTTGGCGATGGCCAATGCATCCGTTTCCGGCATCTCCAGCAGCTTCGTGCCGAACTCGTCCACCAGTGCCTGTCCGACCGGCTTGAGATAATCGCCCGGATAAAGCCCCTCCGGAATCGTGCCGATATCCTCGCCCAGCGCCTCGCGGTACCGCAGCAGCACGGAACGGCCCAGCACGTCGATCTGCACGCCGGCGTCATTGATGTAATATTCGCGCGTTACGTCATAGCCGGCGAATGCGAGCAGATTGGCAAGCGCATCGCCCACCACCGCGCCGCGGCAGTGGCCCACATGCATGGGGCCGGTCGGATTCGCGGAGACATATTCCACATTCACCTTGTGCCCAGCGCCGATGGTCGAGCGGCCGTAATCTCCGGCGAGCTCCAGCATTTCGCCAAGCCGCGCGTGCCAGAAGGCGTTGCCGAGCCGCAAATTGACGAAGCCGGGGCCCGCCACGGTGGCCTCGGCCACATCGGGATCCTCCGCCAGAACCTTGGCAAGCCGTTCGCCGAGGGCGCGCGGATTCTCCCCCGCAGCCTTGGAAAGCACCATGGCGGCGTTGGTTGCGAGATCGCCGTGGCTGGAATCGCGCGGCGGCTCGACGGTGATGCGCGAGAAATCGAGCGCGCCACCATCTTTCGCCCTGAGATCAAGGGACTCGACGGCCTTCATGACCCGATCAATGAAATCGGCAAATATGTTCATGGATGCATTCCGGACACGAGAAAAGGTCGCCGCAGGCTAGCGCCCGCCGCGAGTTGCCAGCGGCCTAACGCAAATCGGGGGTGCGGTCAAACAGGCGTTCATGTTCCTTTAGCGCATAAGTATCGGTCATCCCCGCCAGGAAGTCCGCCACGTCACGCGCCTTGATCCGGTCGTCGGCGCGGTCGAGCCCTTCGCGCCAGCCTTCTGGCATCTCTCGCGGCTCGGCAAAATAGGCGTCGAACAGGTCGCGCACGATGCGATCGGCCCTGCGCCGCACTTCGAGCACGGACGGATGACGGTAAAGGTTCTTGTAAAGGAAGGCCTTCAGCTCCTTCTCTTCCTTTGCCATTTCAGCCGAGAAGGTCACGAGCGCCCGCCCGCAGTCACGCACATCGTCCGCCGATCCCGGTTTGAGCGCATCGATATTGGCCCTGGCGGTTGCGATGACGTCCTCCACCATCAGCGTGATCTGGCGGCGCATCAGCTCATGTCCCTGGCGGACAGGGTCGAGATGCGGATAGCGTTCGTCCACTGCGCTCAGAATACGGCCGGGCAGACCCACCTCCCGCAGCATGTCGATCGTGAGGAGGCCTGCCCGCAGCCCGTCGTCGATGTCGTGGGCATCGTAGGCGATGTCGTCCGCGATCGCGGCGCACTGCGCCTCCAGCCCCGCAAAGCGGTGCAGCTCCAGATCGTGCAGCTCGTTATAGGCGCTGATCGCGTGAGGAACCGGGCCGGCGATGCCGTTGCCGTTCCTGTCCGTCAAAGGGCCGTTGTGCTTGACGAGGCCTTCAAGCGTCTCCCAGGTGAGGTTGAGGCCGTCAAACTCCGCATAGCGTCGCTCGAGCCGGGTGACCACGCGTAGGGACTGCGCATTGTGGTCGAAGCCGCCCCACCGGGCCATCTTGTCGTTCAGCGCCTCCTCGCCCGTGTGGCCGAAGGGCGTGTGGCCGAAATCATGTACCAGCGCGACGGCCTCGGCCAGATCCTCGTCGCAACAGAGCGCGCGGGCCAGCGCGCGGGCGATCTGCGCCACCTCGATCGAATGGGTGAGCCGGGTCCGGTAATGGTCGCCCTCGTGGGCGATGAACACCTGAGTCTTGTGCTTGAGTCTGCGGAAGGCCGTTGAGTGGATGATGCGGTCACGGTCGCGCTGAAAAGGCGTGCGGGTGGGGCTTTCCTCCTCCTGCTGAAAGCGCCCGCGCGTGCGTGCCGGGTCAGACGCATAGGGCGCGCGCGGCCGGTAGCCGAAGCCGATGCCTTGGAGATGTGCCGGGCCTGTCATGTGTACCGCTGTTGACTTGCCGCCTGCGCGTTCATACCTATTCGCCAATGATCTAGGCAAGGTGATCCCATGGGCGTAGATGCCAAAACCGAGATGAGGGGCGTCGAACTCACCGATGCGGCGGCAAAACGCATCGCGAAGATCCTGCGGGAAGAACCGGGCAAGATTGCGCTGCGGGTATCCGTCGAGGGCGGCGGATGCTCCGGTTTCTCCTACAGGTTCGACCTTGCCGACTCCCGCAACGAGGATGACATCGCCATCGAGAAGGACGGAGCGGTCGTCCTGATCGACGATCTGTCGCTGGTCTATATGGGAGGGTCGGTGATCGACTTCGTTGACGATCTGATCGGCCAATCCTTCCAGGTGCGCAATCCGAATGCCGTCGCTTCCTGCGGCTGCGGAACCAGCTTCTCGATCTGAACCGGCCCGGGCGTGAAGGCCCGCCGCGCGAAGCTTCAGGGCGCGGTCGCCTCTTCCAGTTCCTCGAGATTTGTCGCGTTCGATAGCGCCAGGGCGATGGGCTTGAGCGCCTCCACATGCGCGCAGGCTATGGTGAGGACCAGCGTCATGGGCACCGCCAGAAGCGCGCCGACAAGCCCCCACATCCACGTCCAGAACGCGAGCGCCAGCAAAACGGCGAGCGGCGAAAGGGAAAGCTGCCGCCCCTGCAGCAACGGGTCCACGTAGTTGCCCATCACCTGCTCGATCACCAGCAAGCCGCCACCAATGATGAGCGCCGAGACCGGATCGCGCTGGAGAAAAGCGAGCGCCACCGGCAGCACTCCAGCGATGATCGAGCCGATGGTGGGAATGAAGTTGAGGAGGAAGGCGAGCAGCCCCCAGACGAGCACGAAGTCGAGACCCCACCACCAGGTCCAGGCCATGTAGAGCAGCCCAGTCGCGAGGCCCAGAAGCGCCCGCATGAGCAGATAGCGGCGGAAGCGCGATGCGGTCGCATCGACAATGTCATGCAGGGCCGCGCCGTCCCGGCGGGAGGCGATCCCCGAAAGCTTGGCGGAATAGGACGGCGCCTCGAGCAGCATCAGCCATACGAGAAAGAACAGCAGGGTGAGCACGCCGCCGAAGCTCCACATGGACTGGGCAACACCCGTCGCCAGCGACATGACGGGATCGATCAGCCTCTCCGCCAAGGGCGCCGTCCCGTCCCCGGAAGGTTGCCCCGCGGCGATGTCGATCCGGGCGCTTATGCGCGCCGCCAGCCTCTCAAGCGGCTCCCGATAGCGGACGATGCCCGCCGCGAGCTGCTGGACCACGAAAAGCAGACCTGCCGTGAACAGCACGAAGATAAGAAGCATGATGAGGAGAGCGGCCAGATGCCCAAGCCAGCCCATCGCGCGGGGAACCCGCGCGCCGATCCAGCTCTGGACGGGCTGGAGCGCGAGCGCGGCGAAGAATGCGAAGGCGAGCGTACCCGAAATCCAGGCCGTCGCACGCAAGGCAGCGACGATGAGAACCATGGCGATGATGGCGAGCAACCATAGTGCGAGGCGTGAACTCTCCCCACAGCGACGCTGTGTATCGTCAAGCTGGTTTTCGGGAACCGGCGGCATGGCACCGGCACCAGTCATTCATCGCCGGAGGCGGAACGGCCTTTCCACTGCTCCGGCATGCCGGCCACATCGGAAATGCCAAATCGTCCTGCCGGAACCGGCCATGCCTGATCGACCAACCTGCCGAACGCATCCTCTTCCACGAGGCCGCGCAACAGGCTCGCCGCGCGCTTTATGAGCCTTACCCGGCCGATGGGGCCGCCGGAGGGAACGGGATAGGGAAGACGGACGGATACAGACTCACCGCGATCGCCCAAGAATACGACTTTTGCCCATGCGTTATTGGCTCCCTCGCGGGAAACGATTGCGTCGACGATCTGCACTGCCCTTCCTCCGGTCGCCTCACCAACGGACGAACGGGCAGTCTGTTCCAGGCCGCGCAAAGGAAAGCGCTGATCAGTTCTGCGTCGTCGGCGCCGTCTCCTCCGTCTCTTGCGGCGCGCTGAAGTTTGGATCGGGACCGCCGGCCGTATTGTCTGAGGCGGTCCGGAATCTCAGGTCGAACAGCAGGAACAGCACCAGAACCGCCGCCACGACAATCGCCGCGACCATCAGCACGCGCCGGTCGGTCGACTTTCCCCTAAGTTCTCTTTTCCTGTCGGGCATTGTTTCCTCACGCACCGGCTGCCGGGGGCGGCTCGACATGGGTGCGCGGACGGTCGTCACCCCGCTCGACTTCTTCGTGCCAGCGGCCGCGCCGATCCTGATACTGGATCAGCTCTTCCTCTGCCCCCCTGCTCCTGTGCGCGGCTGCGGCCTGTTCCGCGGCAGCCGTGGCTTCCTCTCTCGTGACGAAGGCTTCCGAAAACACGTCACCCACTCGGTAGGCCCAGCCACCGTCGTGCTCCACCACCTTGTAGACAACGTCCTCCTGCGCATCTTCTTCGGGCGAGCGGCGCATATCCCGCAGAAGCGCCTTGGGGCCGCCCGTCCGCTGCGGCCGCAGGAAATGGTAAAGGCCGAATGCAGCAAGCACGGCCAAAAGGAAACGCATGACGTTTCTCCCTGTTGTCGGGCGGCGCCTGTCAAAACGGGCCGGCCACCGCTCCAACACCGGTTGCCTCCGCATGTTCCGTCCATCAGGGCGCAACGGGCACCATTGGTCACGGACGTGATGAGATTTCCGTGCGGCGTTGACGCTCCGTATACCTGCGGTACGTATTGATGATCGCGTGCGAAACGGGGGCTGCCGCACGATGCTGCATACGACAACGGTGAAGCGTTACCTGCGCCACGCGCTCATTCGCGCGGGGCTCGAGGGTGTTTCGCTCGCACGCGCCGGCAGGCTGTGGTGCGGCGCGGGCGGCCGCGGCATTATCTTCACGCTGCATCATGTGCGCCCCACCCCCGCTAGACCTTTCCAGCCGAACGCGATCCTGAGCATCACACCCGCTTTTCTGGAACAGGCGATCAAGGTCAGCCTCGAAGCGGGGCTGGTGCCGCTGGCGCTCGAAGACCTGCCGGAGCGGCTTGCGGACCCAAAGGACAAGCGCGCCTATGTCTGCTTCACGCTGGATGACGGCTATCGCGACAATGCCCTCTTCGCCGCGCCGGTCTTCCGCAAATATCAGGTTCCCTACACAATCTTCGCCACTGCTGGGTTCGTGGAGCGCACCCGCTCCATATGGTGGGAGACGGTGGAGGCGCTGTTGGCACGTAGCCGGGCCGTGGAATTCGACTTCGGACAGGGCACGCGCCGGCTTGGAACGGAGACCACCGGCAAAAAGCTTATCGCCTACAATCGATTCGCCGAATATGTTGAGACGCAGGATGAAGATGAGGCAGTGGCCTCCATCGACGTCCTGGCGCGCGACAGCGGCATCGATCCGCTTGCGCTGGTTGACGAACTGACGCTTGACGAAGCCGGGCTTGCGGAGGTGGCGCGCGATCCTCTGGCGCGCATCGGCGCCCATTCGCTCACGCATGTCAATCTCAAGCGGGTGCCGACGCCTCGGCTGAAGCAGGAGCTGGAAGGCTCGGCCGCGGCGGTAGAGCGTTACGTCGGCTACCGGCCCGGCGCCTTCGCCTACCCCTATGGATATGCCTCTGCGGTGGGAGAGCGTGAAGTTCAGGCCGCGCGGCAGGCCGGCTATGCCGTCGCCGTCACTACGATGCCGGGGCTACTTAAGGACGGCCCTTTTGCCTGCCCGACCGGTCTTAACCGCGTTTCCCTGAACGGAAGCTACCAGCGCAAGCGCTACGTGGGTGCGCTCATCTCGGGCATTCCCTTCCGGCTGGCCCAGGCACGCGGCTTGGGCTTGTTCTGAACCGCATCGCGCGATTTCGTGGCGGGTTTCCCGTGGGGAGGCTTTGCGGTACACACGACCCAAACAACCCGGATCACGCCGATGAAAATCGCCACCTGGAACATCAACGGTATCAAGGCACGCATCGAAAATGTCGTGCACTGGCTGGAGGAGGCGAAGCCCGACATACTGTGCCTGCAGGAGATCAAGTCGGTCGATGAGCAGTTTCCGCGCGAGCCGATCGAGGCGCTGGGCTATCACGTGGAAACGCACGGCCAGAAAGGCTTCAACGGCGTGGCGATCCTCTCCCGGCTGCCCTTCGATGAGGTGACGCGCGGGCTTCCCGGCAATGACGGCGACGAGCAGGCGCGCTTCATGGAAGGCGTCTTCTCGACGACGCGGGGCGCCTTGCGGGTGGTCTCGCTTTACCTGCCCAACGGCAATCCGGTGGCGAGCGAAAAGTTCACCTACAAGCTGAGTTGGATGGAACGGCTGGAACGCTGGACGAAGGACCGCCTCAAGCTTGAGGAGCCGCTGATTCTGGCCGGCGACTACAACGTCATTCCCGAGCCTCAGGACGCGAAGAATCCCGAGAACTGGCTGGATGATGCCCTGTTCCAGCCCGAAAGCCGCCAGGCCTTCCGCCGGCTCTCCTATCTCGGAATGACCGACGCACTGCGCGCGGTGACCGATTCACCGGACACCTACACCTTCTGGGACTATCAGGCGGGCGCTTGGCAGAAGAACAACGGCATCCGCATCGACCATCTGATGCTGTCGCCGGAAGCGGCGGACCGGCTGGCCTCGGCTTCGGTGCACAAGCACACACGGGCGTGGGAGAAGCCGTCCGACCACGTGCCAGTGATGGTCGAACTATTGGTTTAGGTTCCCGAGCCTCCGCCCCGGTAAAGGACGTAGAAACCCTTGGGGACTGATTATTCCAGCCCCGTCCCTAGATAACTTTCGGACAAGGCGATCGCGGTGCGGCGGTCGGACTCCCCAGCTAGGGCGAAAGCCTCTTCCTGCATGCTGCGAATCCAGCCGACATCGGCGGGTCCGGCCTGTTCCAGGGCCGCCGTCATCAGCGCCAACCCGCGAACCACCTTGCCGCTCTGGAACAGGAGATTGCCCAAAGTGGCCTGGGCGCCGGCATGGCCCTTTTCAGCCGCAAGCTGCAGCCAGCGGGCGGCCTGCTGCACGCTCTTGGTGCCGCCCTCGCCGGTCAGGAGCATGCGGCCAAGCTCATACTGCGCGGTCGCATTGCGGTAGGCGGCCGCCGCCCGCATGTAATATTCCTGCGCCAGGGCGGGATTGGCCTTCACCGGCGTGCCCGGAATGCCTGATTTCAGATAGCTGGCGATCGCTACCAGCGCATCGGAGACATAGCTTTCGTCCCGGCTTCCGGGAGACACCTCCTGTTGTGCGACGGCAGAGAAGAACTTGAACGCCTCGTAATCGTCCTGCGGAACGCCGTCGCCTTCCGCATACATGCGCGCCAGCTTCCAGCGCGCGCCCACCTGGCCGTTTTCCGCCGCATAACGGTAGGCTTCGACAGCCTCACCCTTTTCGCCGCGCTTATAGGCGGAAAAACCGAACCGGAACACCGCCAGCGGATTTCGCTCGGGGGGCTGCACCACGCGCTTTTCGTCAAGCGCGGCCGCAGGCCCCATCGTACTCAACAGAAGAACGGCTCCGGCAAGGAGCCCGCCCGCCATGTGCTCAGATATCCGCATAGCACTGCACTTCCTTCTCGGCATCCGGATGCCTCACCGCCCTCCGGCGGACAGACCACACGGTCTGCGCATGGTTCCGGACCACGCCGGATCGAAAACCTGTCTTCCGCGGCCCCTTTCGGTCCGCGGCGCGCCCTCCCGCGCCTGAAAATCGCCCGTTCGTAAGGGAAGATTCCGTACCGCCTGTGCCGTGCCCGCAAGCCTGCACCGGCTCAACGGTCACCTGCCAATCGGGCAGCTTTGCCATGGCACTCACGCGAACAACCATACTCCCCCTGGCCCGCCATCAAAGCCAATCATACCCGGGCACGCTTTTCCCATGAACGCAGCACCGTCGGTGCGCCCGCTTTATGGCGGGAAATTGGCGCCCATCCCCGCCGCCCTTCTAGCGCATCACATCCTGAGAGTGTGTTGCCGTCGCGCAACAGAACTTGTGGATTCATTTATGCAGAAATCAAGCCCCTCGCCGCCGTGCAGTCTGTGAAGATGAGAGGGGCACCGGCCGCTGATTCAACACGTCAGCGAACCGGTCTATCTTGTTCATCTAAAAAAGAATTTGTCCAAGACAGCCTAAATTATAGGGCTGCGGATACAGGAACTGTCGCAGGGAGGTCGGTTGCCCGCAATGCCCCCGCCAAATAAGCTCACCCACATGGCCGTCAACCGGGCCAGCCGGGCGCTCTGTCCTACATCTCGGGTTCTTCGGAGCTCTTCTTCTCCGGATGAAGGATCGAGACGAGCACAGACATGCCGATGATCGCCACGGTAACGGCAAGCGCCACGAGCGAGGGTATTTCGATGTACTCGCTGAAGAACATCTTCAGTCCGATGAAGATGAGCACCAGCGACAGACCCACCTTCAGATAGCAGAAGCTGCGCAGCATCCCGGAAAGGACGAAGAAGAGCGCACGCAGGCCGAGAACGGCGAAAACGTTGGAGGAGAACACGATGAAGGCATCGTTGGAGACCGCTAGCACAGCCGGAATGGAGTCGATCGCGAATACGAGATCGGTGAACTCCACCGTGGCCAGCACCACGAAAAGCGGCGTCATGTAGAGGAGGCCGTTGCGGCGCGTAAGAAACTTCGACCCCTCATACTCGCTGGTGACACGGCCCGTGCGCATGAGGAACTTGACGATGCGGCTTTCGCCCGGGTCGATGGCGTCATCTCCCGAGGTCATCATCCTGAAGCCGGAGTAGACCAGCAGGGCGCCCAGCGCCATCGCGATGACATGAAACTGATCCACCAGTTTCACGCCAGGAACGATCAGCGACAGGCGCATCACGATCGCGCCGACAATGCCGTAAAACAGGACGCGGTACTGCGCCTCCCCCGGCACCTTGAAGTAGGTGAAGATCAGGGCGATCACGAAGATATTGTCGAGCGACAGAGACTGCTCGATGAGATAGCCGGTAAGGAATTCGGCGCCCCGGTCGACGCCCGCGAAGAAAAAGACGCCCGCGGCAAAGAGCATCGCAAGCGTAACATAGCCTGCGACCGTTCGTAGAGCTTCGCGGGTTGAGATCAGATGATCCCGGCGATGCAGAATGAACAGATCGACAAAGAGGACAATGGCAACGAATGCCAGGAAGCCGGGCCACAGCCAGTCGTGCAATGTCATGAGAAAGGTTGAAATTTGCGCCGCGTTCGCGCGTTGTCGATCGGACCGACATCACAGGCGACGCCTCGCCTGCCAGAGGGGCCCGGCCCGGGTGACCACCCATATCTGCGTCAGGTCAGCCCACGTTTCAAGCCCTTTGAGGCATTCGGGCGCGGGAGCAAGATGTCGCGGACCGGCATCGGAGGCAATCGATGCCGATCCGGGCAATGCTATAGCAACTGGTGGGAGAGCTACCAGGTGATGCTGTAGGTGGCCGACAGGATGCCTGCCCAGCCCGCATCGACGGATATACCGGCGTTCTGCCCCTTCGTTACGTCCGCCGAGGTCATGTAACCCAGGCCCGCTCCCAGGCGCAGTTCTCCGCCGCGCGCGTCCTTTATGTTCGCACCGCCAGCCAGGAGCCATTTGTCGGTCCTGAAATCAAATCCGGTGCTCACGCCGCGGTCCCACTGCAAGCTTATGGCGCCCGAGACCTGCTCGTTGAACGCGTGGCCGATGCCGGCCGTGACCGTCCAGCCGTCGCGCCAGTAATACTCGTTTGGCGTATCGATTCCTGCCAGCGGCACGCTGACCGTCAGCGTCTCGTTGACCGACCAGTCCATCCACTTGACCGAGCCGAAGGCGAGCCAGCCCGGCGCAATGCCGGATTGAACCTTCAGCTCCACGCTCTGCGGCAGTTCGCCCATGCCGATGGCAGGCAGCGTGTTTCCCGGAATCATGAAAGCCGGCGAGCTTGCCGTCCCAGCGGCGCCGTAGCTCGTGCCGGACCGGTAAAGGAGCTGCGCGCGGAAGGCGATCTCCGGAATCTCATAGGCGAGGCCCGCGCGCCAGCCTTCATCTCTGCCTTCGAGCGACACGTTCAGCGGGAGGCCGCCCATTGGAACCGGCAGTGCGTCCAGGTCGTAATGGACCTGCTCGACAAAGGCGCCGCCCAACACAGCAAACCGGCCAGGTCCGGCGTCGAAGAAGACGGCACAAGTGGCGCCGAACTCACTGAGCCTCAAATCCTCCGAAACCTTTCCCGCGAGCCCAAAGGCGCTTTCATATTCGGACTTTGCGCCGAAAGGTTCGGTATAGGTACCGGCGCAGGCAAGGTTCTCGCCAATCGCGAACTTTACCGCGGCCGAAGGGATGACATAGGTGCCAAGATAGTTCGTACCGATTAGGGCTGGGTCCGTTCCCGCCGAGAATTTCTGGCTAGGAACAACCACGCTCGTACCGGCGCGCAAATTGAAGTCTCCCGGCTCGAACAGAATATCCGTGTCGGCCGTGCCACGTGAAAACCCTCCCCCATAGGCGTCGGTGACGACCAGTGCAGCACCGAGCAGGGAACCTGCCAACCCCCCACAGCGCATAGTTTTACCCCCACAAAGCGACGGTATGGAGGGTAGCAACCAATTCTTTACAATAACATAATTTTGCGGAACGCTGCGCCACTCCGGCTTCGCCGGAGCGGCGGGAGTGCCAATCCTGCGAAATGTTTTTGAAAGCCATGGGCAATGGCATCCACCCAACACGGATGCCATTGTTGCGGGCAAAACGGCAGCCCGTTGAAAGGCGCGTTGCCACTGGTCCGTCCTCGATCCTCAGCGGTGAAGCTACCCCGCCTCGCGCACCCGGGCCAGCGCCGCCTCGAGCCGCGTCCGCGCCTCAGTATATTCGGCAAGCTTCTCGCGCTCGGCGGCCACAATCTCCTCCGGCGCGTTGGCGACGAATTTCTCGTTGCCCAGCTTCTTTTCCAGCCTTTGGATTTCGGCGCCGTTCCGGGCCAGTTCCTTCTCCAGCCGCGCGATCTCCGCCTGAAGATCGATCAAATCCCCAAGCGGCAGGCAGAAGGTGGCCTCGCCCAGCACGATCTGCGCGGAGCCCTTCGGAACCTCCGCCGCAAAACCCACCTCGCCCACGCGCGCCAGCCGCCGGATGGCGGGCTCGTGGCGGGCGATACGTTCGCGCGTTTCCGCTTCCGCGCCGACCGCGATCAGCGGCGCCGTCGCGGAGGGCGGCACGTTCATCTCGGAGCGCACCGAGCGGATGCCCGAAACAAGGTCGATGAGCCAGTTTATGTCGGCTGCCGCTTGCTCGTCCTCGAAGGTCGGGTTGGGCCAGCGGGTGAGCGCCAGAAGATCGTCACGGCCGCCCTCACCTGCCGTCAGCGCCCATAACTCCTCCGTCATGAATGGCATCATGGGATGCAGCAGCTTGTAGATTTCGTCGAGCACAAGGGCGGCACAGGCGCGCGATTCGGCCTTGGCAGCCTCGTCGTCTCCCGCAAAAACGGGCTTCAGGAGCTCCAGATACCAGTCGCAGAACAGGCTCCAGACGAAACGGTAGGCGCTGCCAGCCGCCTCGTTGAAGCGGTATGACGTTATGCCTTCCGTAATGGCGCGCGCGGCCCGGGTCAGCTCGGTAAGTATCCAGCGATTGAGGGTGAGCCTGGCATTTTCCGCCCGGAAGGCAGGATCATGCGCCACCCCGTTCATCTGCGCGAAGCGCGTGGCGTTCCAGAGCTTGGTGCCGAAATTGCGGTAGCCCGCTACTCGCTGCGGGTCGAGCTTCACGTCGCGGCCCTGGGCGGCCATGATGGCGAGCGTGAAGCGTAGCGCGTCGGCGCCGTACTGGTCGATCAGTTCCAGCGGGTCGATGACGTTGCCCTTGGACTTCGACATCTTGGCGCCGTGCTTGTCGCGCACGAGCGCGTGGACGTAGACTGTGTGGAAGGGCTCCTTGCCCGTGAAATGGAGGCCCATCATCATCATCCGGGCGACCCAGAAGAAGATGATGTCGAAACCGGTCACCAGAACCGAGGTCGGGTAGTAGGTGGCGAGCTCCTTCGTCTGGTCCGGCCAGCCGAGGGTGGAGAAGGGCCAGAGCGCCGAGGAGAACCAGGTGTCGAGCACGTCCTCGTCGCGCGTAAGGATTTCGCCCGGCTTGAAATTCTCCAGCTTGTCCTCGACCCAGGCCTTCCACGGTCCTTCGAGCGCTATGTAGTGCTGGATGGCGGCTTCGAGCGCCGTCTCCTCGTCCTCCTCGACGAAGACATGGCCGTCCGGCCCGTACCATGCTGGGATCTGATGCCCCCACCAGAGCTGGCGCGAGATGCACCACGGCTGGATGTTCTCCATCCAGTCGAAATAGGTTTTCTCCCAGTTTTTCGGGACGAAGACGGTGCGTCCCTCGCGCACGGAGGCGATTGCCGGCTTTGCCAGCGTCTTCGCGTCCACATACCACTGGTCGGTGAGGAACGGCTCGATGGGCACGCCGCCGCGGTCGCCGTGGGGCACGACGTGGCGGTGCGGCTCGACCTTGGCGAGCAGGCCGCGCTCCTCCATGATCCGCACGATCCGCTTGCGCGCCTCGAAGCGGTCGAGACCGTCAAGCTCCCGCCAGAGGGTGCGCTGATCCTCGGTCGGCTCGAGACCGTCGAGGAAATCCTCGTTTTCGAGGAGGGTGATGGCCGCCTCCGTCGTCATGACGTTGATGGCCCTGAGCCCGTGCCGCTTGCCGACCTCGAAGTCGTTGAAGTCGTGCGCCGGCGTGATCTTCACCGCGCCGGTACCCTTCTCGGGATCGGAATACTCGTCGCCCACGATCGGGATGCGGCGGCCCACGATGGGCAGGATCACATGCCGGCCGATCAGGTGCCTGTAGCGCTCGTCCTCTGGGTGGACCGCCACGCCCGTGTCGCCAAGCATGGTCTCGGGCCTTGTCGTGGCGACGGTGATGAAGGTGGCCGGATTGTCCGGATCAAAGCGCTCGCCCTCGATCGGATAGCGGAAATGCCACAGATGGCCGTCGATCTCGATCTGCTCCACCTCCAGGTCGGAGATGGCGGTCAGTAGCTTCGGGTCCCAGTTGACCAGCCGCTTGTCGCGGTAGATGAGCCCTTCCTTGTAAAGCTGGACGAAGACCTTGACGACGGCCTTCGACAGCCCCTCGTCCATGGTGAAACGTTCGCGTGACCAGTCGCAGGAGGCGCCGAGGCGCTTCAACTGATTGATGATGGCGCCGCCGGACTGCTCCTTCCACTCCCAGACCTTCTCGACGAATTTTTCGCGCCCAAGCTGCCGGCGGTGAATCTGTCGCTCCATGAGCTGGCGCTCGACCACCATCTGCGTCGCGATGCCGGCATGGTCCATGCCCGGCTGCCACAGCACGTTCTTGCCGCGCATGCGCTCGAAGCGCACCATAATGTCCTGCAGCGTGTTGTTAAGCGCGTGGCCCATATGCAAGGAGCCGGTAACATTGGGCGGCGGGATGACGATCGTGAAGGGTTCGGCGCCGGGTTCGGCACCCGCGCCAGCGCGAAAGGCGCCTTCCGCCTCCCATTTTTCGGCAATCTTCTTTTCGACGCTTGCCGCGTCATAGGTCTTTTCAAGCATCCATGTGGTCCGCTAGCCGGCACGTCACGTGGGAGGGTGTAAAGCCGAAGGGTCAAGGCAAGTCAACCACGGCAACGCGCGCCGCAGCGCCCCGTTCCCACTTTACCCGCAGAGGAGCAGCCAAACGCGCATACCGCAGCTCAACTCTCCGGTACCCCTGGCGTCTTAGGCTGCCCGAGCCGCTCCGGCAAGTTGGCAGGATGTCTTTGAGATCACGTGCCGCGCGCGATACGCTCGATCTCTTCGCGCACCAGCCGCTCCACGAGCTGCGGAAGGTTGTTGTCTAGCCACTCCTGCAGCATGGGCCGCAGCATCTCCTCGGCCATTTGATCGAGGCTCTGGCGCCTACTTTCCATGAGGGCTTCGTTCAGTTCCCCGAAAGCGGCAGCCACCTTGCGCCCGGAGGCTTCCGAAAGAATCGGGCGGCGCGTCGCCTCACCCGTCTCCTGCCGTTCCACCGCAGCCGGCACGCGCGGGAGCGCGTTTGCGGGCTCTTCCCCGCCACCGGAGGCGACTGGCTGCAGACGCGGAGTGATTGCCGGGCGTGCCGCATTGCAGCCCTCGTCATTCGCTACCGCCGGTCCGGTATCGCTCATGCCGCGTTCCTCCTCCTCACGGAGGGATTCGCGCAGGCGGTCAAGAGCGCTCGGGCCTGTCCGGCCTTTGGCGGGCGCTTCCGCCGCGTCCGAAGTCTCTCTGGGCGCTATCGGTTTCAGCCCAGCCCGGAAGCTTTCGACTTCCTTGTCCTCCTCCACGGCGGAGGCTTCGGCCGGCGCCTCTTTCCGGCCGCTCTCACCATCTTCGATGATGCGCCGGATGGACGCCAGAATCTCTTCCATGGAGGGTTCGCGCTGTACGCTGCTTGCCTGAGCCATCGTGTCGCCGCTGCCTATGTCCTATCGCCGCCCTCGGGCCGACGACATTGCGAATCATGGACATAGCCTAGCGAAGCGGACAGACGCTGAGAATCCCCAACGCAAACATTGCACAAGAGAGCGAGGCGAAAAGGATCACCTACCGTCAGGCGTGCTCAGCCCGTACCACTTGTCCTTGATGGCGCGGTAATGCTCGTTGGGATCGTATCGCGCCACGTTGAGCCCGAGCCGCGAGGGCGAAAGGCGTCCCATGGCGGAAACGATCGCATAGCTCGCCACGACCACATCATGCTCGGCATTGACGAGGTCGATACGTGCGTTGATCACGTCTGCCTGCGCGTTGAGCACGTCCAGCGTGGTGCGCTGGCCGACATCCCGCTCCTCGATCACGCCGCTCAAGGCAAGCTGGGCGGCATTCACCTGCTCACGGTTGGCGGCCACCGCCTCGCGCGCCGCCTGATACTGCACCCACGCGGATGTCACGGCCTGACGCACCTGATCCCGGCTCACATCCACATCGATGCGCGCCCGACCAAGCGATTCCTTGGACTGGCGCACGCGCGCGGAGGCTTCGCCGCCCTGGTAGATGGGGATGGTGAGGCTGAGGCCGATGGAAGCCGAATTCTGGGTTCCATCCTGCTGAAGCGCAGGGCTGCTGTCCTGAAACGACCGGCTGAGCCCGGCGGTTGCCGAAAGTTGAGGCAGAAGCGAGCCTTCCGCCGCCTTGACGGAGAACGCCGCCGCATCCACCAGATGCTGCGTGGCCGCGATAGCAGGATGCTCAGAGAGGGCGATGGCCACGGCCTGATCCAGGCTTGCCGGCAGCAGATTGGTAAGCGGGCTCGGCATCTGCAGCGAATCGGGCGCGTCGCCCACGATCTGCTGGTAGAGCGCGGCGCTAGCCGCCGCCTGGGCGCGCGCTGCTGCCAGTTGAGCCAAAGCGAGCTGACGATTCGCCTCCGCCTGGGCAACGTCGGTGCGCGTGCCCTCCCCCACTTCCAGGCGTGAACGCGCGGAACGGACCTGCTCTTCCAGGAATTGAAGATTCTCAGTCCTGAGGGCCGCGATCTGGCGATCACGAATCACGTTCATATAGGCGCTGGCCGCGTCGAAAAGTATGTTCAGCTCGTCATTGTGCAGCGATTCGACCGCCGCCCGCACCTGCGCCTCGCTGGCGCGCACATTGTTGCGTGTCTGAAAACCGTCGAAAATCGGCTGCTGTAGCGTAATCCCGAACTCGCCGGCCCGGATTTCAGTGCTGCCTCTGGTCGCGAGGGATGCGCTTCCCGTTGCGGCGATTCGCGGTCGCATTCCCGATTTCGCGATCGCCACATTCTCATCCGTTACCCGCACGCCGGCGCGCGAGGAGTTCAGACTGGAATTGTTGCGATAGGCTTTGGCAAGCGCCCCCTGAATCGTCTCGGCGCCCGACTGCACCGGCGAGAGAATCAGCGCAGAAACCGCAAGCGCCGCCAGGATGCGACTTCGTAAAAACGACACGATCCACCTCACCCTTGCGCGGACCCCCGAGGGAAGCTCCGCTTCAAACGATTTTCAGCCGATTCGGCCGCGGATGCGCCCTCCCCTCAACACGGGTTGCAACTGCAACCATCCGTGCAAGCGGGACGTTACAACATCCATGCGATCAAATCCGTTGCGCATCGGCAACAGAACGTAGGACAAAAATACTCGGAACCCGACACTCAGAAAACAAAACCCGCTTCCTCGCGGAAGCCCGGCAACCGCTTGACAGCCGCATTGAAGTCCGGCCGGGAGGAAACGAAGCCGTTCTCCTTGATGAAGAGATGCGCACGCGCCGCATTGCCCTCGCCGATGACCGCCACCAACCTGCCACCTTCGGCAAGCTGCTGCAACAGAGCATCGGGCACGTAATCGACCGCCCCGCCAAGCATGACAACGTCATAGGGCCCCTCGTCCGGATGCCCCTTCTCCAGATCGCCGGTGACGACGGTGACATTCAGGCAATCCAGCTGGGCAAGCGTGGCAGAAGCGGTCTCCGCCAGATCCGGATCGCATTCGAGCGCCACCACGAAGCTCGCCATTCTGGAAAGAACGGCCGCCGAGTAGCCGGTGGCGCAGCCCACATCAAGCACGAGATCGGAAGATTTCACACGCGCAAGCTGCACCAGACGCGCGAATTGCGCAGGCTCCATCAGGAAACGGGCGGGCCGCCCGCCGTCCGCTAGCCGGATCGCAAGATCCTCGTCCATATAGGCCAGGCTCTTTCGCGGCCCGGGCACGAAAGCTTCACGCGGAATGTCTCTCATCGCCTCCAGAAGCGGCACGTAATTGACATCCCGCGTGCGCAGCTGTCCTTCGATCATCATTGCGCGCTGCACGGCAAAGTCGGCGCTCATTTCCATTTCTCGAATCCCGCGCGGCATGCGCGCTTGCATCAGATGCCATGACCTGGCCCGGCCGCACCCCCGCATCGCCGCCGGCGCCTTTTCCCGTCCGGTCATGTGGCAAAAAACGGCCGCAGCGTCAATGAATCCTGACGCGCGGCTTTGCATTCACCAAGCGCAAAACGGGAAGCGAACGCTTTACCAGGCACATGGGCCGGCCCGCGTCCGCACACATCTTCCGACGCGGAACCTCGGCGCCGCAAGAGCGTTTGAGGGCGAAAAAGGGAGGAAGTCATGCACCGCTTCGCCGTCGAGCAGTTCGACATGCCTGTACGCCTCGTCCTTCGGCCCGGCGAACCCGTAACCGAGGTCTATACGCCCACGGAGGCGATGGCGGCGCTTTTCGCATCCCCGGTCCAGGAGGGCCCGATCTACGAAAGCGCTCTGGAAGCCTGCTTCGCCGCTACCATGGACCCGGCCCATTGCGAGGAAGCGCGCAAGGGTCTCGTCGCCTATGCCAAATCGCACGGGCTCCTGTCGGCCGATAACCTGGCTGACGCTCAACCGGAGAATTGAGCGCCGGATCCAGCTTATTGTTTCCGCCCAATTCCGGGCGGAACACCGATACCCGCTTTGAGCCCACGCCAAGCGGGAGCATAAGCGGCGGCAGCAGCGCCGCACCCAAAAATAGGAACCTATTGAATTTCCAATGGAATTTTTGGAGGCCTCGCCCGGAATCGAACCGGGGTACAAGGATTTGCAGTCCTCTGCGTAACCACTCCGCCACGAGGCCCCGAACGTCGCAATCTCCATAGGTTAGCGCCAGAGGCACGTCAAGGCGGCAGCGCCCCTTCTGAAAGAATTCCCGTCGTCCAACCGTTCCGAAAATCGCCAGTGCGCGTGCGTCAGGCGGCTCAACGGCGCCGTGTTGCGGGTTCCGCCGTCGAGGCCGACCGATTCGGCGCTGACCTCCGTATAGTCGCTGCGCGGCAGAAACTGTCGCCGCGGCATTGCCGCAGCCTGCGTCGACTGCCGTTGCGGCAGTGCGCCGTCACAACGCAGCGCCACCGTGCGCTCAGCTCGGTTTGAATTACATATCCAGGATGTTCCCCCAGGTGAAGGCGATCCTTTCAATTCAGCTTGAGAATCCGACGTTCTAATACGTCCCGTCGAGCACAGCGCCCTGTTCCTTGAGACGCGCGCGAAGGTCGGCAATCGGCAGGTCGCGGATACGACCCGAGCCGGCGATGCTCGTCATGGCGGCGGCGGTGCCCGCCGCCTGCCCCATCGCCATGCAGGTTCCCATCACGCGGGCCGACCCGTGTGCCTCACGCGTGGCGGAAAGGCAGCGGCCGGCCATCATGACGTTTTCGAGCCCCTTGGCGACGAGCGAGCCGAAGGGAATATCGTATGAGCCTCCGTCAGGAATGGGCCTGCGCAGCTGATCGCGGCCGGCACCGTGAATGTCGATGTGATGGCAGCCCTTGGCGACGCCATCCTCCCGCTTGCGGGCCGACATGACGTCTTCTGCCGTCAGCACCTCGTCACCGATGATTCGCCGGGTTTCGCGTATCCCGATCCGCGGCGCGATGCCTGAATAGACCGCTTCCTCGAAGCCCGGCACGGCGGTCTTAAGAAAAGCGGCACAGGTCCACACCTGATCCATCAGATCGGGCAGAGCCTTCGAGAGCTGATCGGTGCGCGTGGCGTCGACATTGGCTATGCGGGTCGTGTTGCAGTAAATCTCGCGCCGCGCCATCGATACCGGACCGATGCCGATGAGCGCCGTCTCGTGCAGCAGTCCTTTTGAGATGGCGTCCTGGATCAAGGGGCCGTTGGCGACGAAGAAGACTTTGGGAAAGCCCTGCTCGACCAGGCGGCGGACCTGCTCTTCCCGCGGAATGTCGGCGTAGTAGGGGTTTTCGCCGACAGCCACATTCTCGGGATGTTCGGCCACGAAGTTCATCAAGCGGCCGACATCCACGCCCGCCATGCGGAACACAAGGCTGACCGGCTGGAATTCGGTCCCGTCCCTGCCGCCCTTCTCGTACTGCGCGCCAGCCATCACCGCCACGTCGCCATCGCCCGAAGCGTCGATGAACACCTGGGCGCGGATCAGCGTACGCTGGTTCTTGTTGAGCACTACAAGGCCCGTAACGGTGCCGTTCTGCACCACGACGTCCTCGGCGAACGTATAAAGCAGGACATCGACATTGGCTCGCCGCACCACGTTCATCACGGCGATCTTCATAACCTCGGGGTCGACGCAGACCACCCATATGGTGCGCCAATCATAGAAGTGGCCGACATAACCGCCGAGCCGCTCGGCTTCGGCGAAGATTTCGCGTGCCACGCCGCCCACCACCCATTCTCCGCGCGTCGAGATGCAGCCGTCGATAGGCAGGCCGCTCAACATTTCGCCGCCAAGCATGGGACCGGCCTCAACCAGGAGCGTGCGTGCGCCGTTTTTGGCGGAGGCCACTGCCGCAGCGACGCCGGCAGCCCCGCCGCCCACGACCACGACGTCATAATCCACCTGATTCAGCCGCTGCGCCATTTCATTGTCCTCCACTTGCAAACGTACAATGGTTGGACCATTATACCTTTGCCCCAGCGGGGTCAATTTGCCTGGCGACGTTTATGAGAGGTCAGTCAGAGATGTCGTCGAAATACCGCTGCCTGATGCGATCCAGCAGTCGCCGCATGCCCGCCGCCGCTGCGTCCGGGTCGTGCTTCTCAAGCGCGGCAAGAATCTCCTTGCGGTGAGCGAGGGCAAGGACGTGATGCTCAGGCTGCACCACGCGCGCGGCGATCTTCTTCCACATCGCGCCGCCACGCAGACGCCAGAGGTCGCGTATGGTGTCGACGAAGATGCTGTTGCGCGAGGCTACGGCGATCACGTCGTGGAAAGCTTGCCGATTCATCTCCGCAGTGGGGCCGTCTATGTCCGCCTC
>Ga0207864_1000346_pt1 | contig 68810 bp, 62 predicted proteins | sample HigsolmetaAR202D_FD_184834 | JGI IMG/M metagenome (GOLD analysis project Ga0207864, IMG submission 184834) | Ionic liquid and high solid enriched microbial communities from the Joint BioEnergy Institute, USA - AR20-2-D (SPAdes) (version 2) ...
AAGCGTGAGCTTCGTCTGCGCGCGCCAGGAGCTCGGTCAGCGTTGCGCTCGGTGCGCTCTCTTCGACGTCGTCTGCAATGGGTTCGCGCGGCGAATACACATACCACGCCGCGAGCCCGCCGATGGCGCTGACGAGCAGCACCGCCAGTGCGACACCCAACGATTTGCGGGCGCTCCGGGTGCGTGCGGGCGTCGCTCTGGCAGGGATGGCTTGCGAATGCATTTCGCCGTAGCGGCGCAGCGCCGTACTCAGAAAGAGCTCAGCGCGTTGCGGCGAGATCGGCTTGTGCAAGAAGCGGTAGATGCGGCCGTCGCCAACGAGCGCAGCGACGGCATGCTGTTCCTCGCGCCGGCCCGTGGCGAGCACGACGATCTCGGGAAACTGGGCTTGCAGCTTGCTGACGAGCTCTGCGACGTCGCGCGCAACTGCGACGTCGATGATGAAAATGCCGCAATGGCCGCCGATCAGCCGTTCGGCAGCAGCTTCGGGCGAATCGGCTTCGAGGATCGGATGTTCGGGACCGGCGGCTTCGCGCAGCGTTGCGAGCAACGCCGGATCGCGGGTCAGAACGATGATGTCGATGCGCCCGGCGGACAGAGGCGAGCGGCGTACCGCTGCACCGTCGCCACTATCTGACCGCGGGCGCTGCACGTCATTTCATCCGTCTCATTCGAGACAGACGACGAGCTGTGCCGAATGACTGCGCCAGTTGATGGGAATGACGTAGGAACGCAAGTTCTCGGGCAGGACGACTTTCTCCGGATCGCCGGCATGTACCGTCGGCACGGAGATCATGAAGTCCTTGCCGAAATCGCGGCGCGCGTTGCCCGAAATCGTGTTGGCGACCTCGCCGACGAGATCGCACATGTTCTCGTGCGTGAGCTCCGTCTCGCCCATACGCATCAGCATGACCGTAAGCATCGGACGCGATGCCGTGAAATAGACAACGCCGCGGCGCTTGCCGGCGATGTTGATCACGCCCGTGAATTCTTGAACCGTCGGCTTGCCCTCTTGAACCAGGTACGGAGAGCCGACCGTGGCAGGTTGATTCGCAGCGGTTGCAAAGTAGTGCGTCGTCCCTTCGACGAAAGTTTCGAGCTCAACTTTAGTCAACATGGTTCGCGCCCCTCAGCAGCTCCTCCAGCGCTTCCGTCAGCTGGCGGTCTGTGAACGGTTTGCATAGAAATCCGTTCGCTCCTTTCTTCAGGGCCTCGATCGCGGTCGCCTTGTCCGAGAGAGCCGAGATGACGAGGATGAGAACGTCTGGCTTGATCTTAACCAGATTTTCGACGCATTCGATGCCGTCCATCTCGGGCATCGTAATGTCCATCGTGACTACGTCCGCCGGCTCTTTGCGAAACGCTTCGACGGCCAACCTTCCATTCGCCGCGGTCGCGATTACCTCCAGATTGTCCAGCTGAAGCTCGCGCTCGATCTTGCGACGAATGATGTTCGAGTCGTCGCAAATCATGAGCTTGAGCTTTCGCTTCGTCAACGGCTGAGCCTTTGCATCTGCTAGCGCCATTGCTTTCCCTCGTTGATATGCGCGTATGTCTTAAGCCGCGGCGCGCTCGGTCGCCGGCAGCCAGATCTTGAACTTCGAGAAACGTCCGCCCGCCGAGGCGAGGCCGACGCGACCGCCGAGCTCGGCCACGAGGACGCGCACGAGGTCCATGCCTGCGCCTCGACCCGCATCGCTCGTTACGCGATCTGCTGTCGAGAAGCCCGGGCGGAAGATGAGAGCCATCGTCTGACGCGGATCGAGCATCGCGGCTTGCGCCGGCGTGATCAGGCCGCGTTCGATGGCCACCTCCTTGATCCGGTCGAGCTGCAAACCGCGACCGTCGTCCTGCACGATGAGCTCGAAGCCTTCATCGCCGCGCTGCGTGAACTCCACGCCGAGCGTGCCGACTTCGGACTTGTTCGCGCGCAGACGCTCCTCCGGCGTTTCGATGCCGTGCACAACGGCGTTGCGCACGAGCTGAATCGTGATGTCCTTGACCGCCTTGCGATAGGCCTCGGGAACCCGGTCGAGACCCTTGCACTTGACGGTGACTTGCTTGGACTGACTCGAAGCGATGCGATTGGCGAGATCTTCGAGCGTACGGTCGAGGCTCGATGCGCTCTCGACGACCGTGTTCGGAGTGAGCGCCTGCATTTGCATCGTTGCGTCGTGCGCGCCGCCGAGCCATGCATCGACCTTCTCGGCTTCGAGCGGCGCAGCGCCCGCGGCACGGCGGTTGGCGATCGCCTGATGGAGATCGACGAGACGGCCGAGCATCTCGCGCACTTGCGCCAAGTGGTTGAACAGGTCGTCGAGCTTGACGACGAGCGGCAGGAAGTCGCTACCGGACAGGTTCGGCCGGCCTTTGAGATCGCTGAGCGACTCTTCGAACGCGTGCGCGCGCTGCTCGACGGTCTTCAAGCCGAGCGCCGCGGCTTCGCCCTTCACGGCGTGCACTTGACGGTAGATGCCGTCGATCTTGGCGCGGAACGCGGATTCTTCGCGCGCAGGCTCCTTCAAGATGGAGTTGACCATCTTGAGCGAGACCTCCGCATCGGTGAGGAAGCTCGTGAGCGCATCCGGCTCGATGTGGAGGATGCGCAGCAGCAGATCGAGCTGCGCCTGCGCCTTCTCCTGCGATTCCTGCAGCTCGCGCGACAGCATCACGCGCTTCGTCACGTCGTTCACCGTCACCAGCAAGTGCGACAGTGCGCCGTCGGACTTCACGCGGTTGAAGTCGAATTCGAGGAAGTGAGTGTCGAAACCGCCGGCGGGATTCTCGAAATGAACTTCGACTTCGCTCAGCGGATTGATCGTCTTGACGAGCTTTTCGTTGACGCGCTCGCCCCAGAGCAGCGCCACGTAATCCATCGCCGTCTTCAGCGTCTTCTCCGGCACGATCGGCTTCAGCAGCTCGTCGAACGTGATGTTCGAGAAATCGTCGCGCCGGAAGATCGTGTTGAGGGCCAGCGAGCGCTCGCTGCCGATCTTCAGGTCCTTGTCCAACAGGAACAGACCTTCGTTCACGGTGCGCAGAATGTCCTGCGTTTCCTTGCGGGCGCGGTTGGAAGCCAACTCTTCCTTGCGCAGGTTGCGTGCGAAGTAGAAGAAGATCGCGCCGAGCAGCAGGAGCGCCGCGACCATGCCGCCGACCTGGATGCCTCGGAGAATGGCTGCCTGCTTGTTGCTGTCTTGTTCGACGAGCTTCGCAAGCTCGCTGCTCACGTTGGCGAGCTGCGTATGCGCGGCAGCGCCGAATTCGTTCAACTCCGTCACTGCCGTTTGCAAACGTCGTCCGCGCGGGCTGAGCTCTACACCCGACTTGTCCGCTTCAGGCTGCGCGTCCGGAGAATCCGTCGCGTACGGCGAACCGGAGAACCGGCGCACCGGCTCCAGCTTGGTCTTGTACGAGTCCCAGATCTTGGTGCTGCTCGCAATGAGCTCTTTGGCCTTGTCCGATCGCAGGACGCCGAGGCCGATGACCTCGCCGTTTGCGTCGGTGATCATGCCGCTCGTGAGCCCGTTCAGGCCGTGATCGAACTTGAGCGCGGCCTTGTCCAGCGCGTCCAATGCGTCGTCGACCTTCTCGCCGTTCTTCAGCCGTTCGGCGAGCTGCACGCCGCTTTGATACAGCAGGAGCGGCTGATCCTGATGCTGCTCGAGGAATTTCACGCCGCTTACGCTGTGGGCGAACCGGCCTGCCATTTGGAAGTTCATCGCCAGGATGAACGCCATGAACAGCAGGAAGCCGGTGATGGCGAAGACGATTCCCTTGTATCGACCCAGATCAAAAATGCCCATGGACAATTCCCCTGTAACCAAGTGTCCGGCGGGTCACGGCTTGGGGGGCCGGCGCCGCCTGTACGCTCGTTTTCCGGACGCAGCGAAGGTCGCCGGCCCACTGTGTTCGTCGATTCGGGCTGGCTGCAAGTAAGCGCATCCGGTGCCGAGCGGAATCGGCAGTGCTCCTATCTGACAATAAGCGTTCCGATTACTCTCGAACCAGTTCCTCGTTTTTACGCATTGGATTTTTGCTTCAGTTCAAATTTTCGGCGCGTTAGCGCGCACTGCGAGTTGTCACGGCGGTGCGCTGCCTCCGCCCGGATGGAAACGGCGATTGTGACGCATGCGCAACATCGGCTGGGCCCCATGCGCTTCGCCTGCCCGCGTAGACCGAAAAATTAGGGACTTGCGTCTGCCCGGGGCTGACTCTTTTCTGCGACGTATGCCGTTTTCTGCTGCCAATGCAATGACTTACGAGCGAATGGTGCTCGACAAGCAGCGGAATGCCCGGTCATGATGCGCGCCGGTTCGGTCTGGATACGGCTCCTATGCGAGATGCGATCGAATTCAGATCTCACGTGCCGAGAGCCCAGCGGGCGGCGCTCGAAACGCTGGTGTTCTTCAACTCCTGCCAGGATCGCTACGCGGCGTGTATCGCCGAGGCGGTGGAGCGCTTCGGCACACCCGAAATCGTTGCAGACGGCGATCGGCTGCGCGTGCGTGTCAGCGGTCTGAGCGATGTCCAGTGCTTGTTCGCCGTGGAGCGCAACACCGCGCGGCCCGTCGGTGTCGCCGTGTACATGCGCGCCGATTTGGAGCATGTCACCGTCGTGCACCTTGGCGTAGCGCCCGAGTACGCGAGCGGCGGGCCGAAGGCGGGCGAGCAATTGCTGTTGAGACTCCTGCGCGAAGTGCGCCGCTCGTCGCGTCGCATGAAGGGTGTGCGTCACGTGGAGTTGTTCTATATCAAGGAGCGCAGCGCCTCGAGCCGCTGGCGGGATGCGAAAGCGCTCATCTGAAGCACGCTCACGTCTTGTATTCGTTCTGCCTTTCCTAGCTCGACATGGAGCGTCGCGTCGCGCTCGATCGCAGCCTCGGTTTGCCCGCAAGCGTCGCGACTTGGCTGACGTGGGCAGCTTTCGGCATCGGCTATCTCGGCCTCATCGCCTGGCCGTTCGATCTGTTCGCGAACTTCCGCGTGCAATATCTCGCCGTGTTCTGCGCATGCGCGCTCGCATTGCTCGTTGCACGGCGCTATGGGACAGCGTTCGTTGCTTTGCTCGGTGCTGCTGCAATCTCGGCGACGGTGGCACCGTACCTCGTGCGCACCGAGCAGGCATCCGCTGAGCAAACGTTCAGGATCGTCACGTTCAACGTCTGGCTGCGTAACGACGATCGGGAACGGCTCGTCGACTTCTTGCGTGCGAGCGATGCCGATGTGGTGATCTTGCAAGAGCTGCATCGCGCGGACGTGGAGCGGATCGCCCGGCGCCTGCCGGACTATGCCTATCGAACGGCAACGCCCGACTTACCGCGAGTGCTTGCGATCTTCAGCCGGTGGCCGCTGCGAGCCGAACACATGAGGCTGCCCGGCCGCGGACCGACGCGCATTGCCCGCGCCAGCATCGATTGGCAGGGCACCGAGATCGTGCTGTTCGGCGCGCATTTGAGCTGGCCGCTCAGTCCATCTCAATCGCGGGCCCGCACGGCACAGCTTGCCTCGATCGCATCGCAGGCTCGGGCGGAGCATGCGCCGGTGCTTGCGGCAGGGGATTTCAATCTCACGCCCTGGTCGCAGCATTTCGATCGGTTCGTAAAGCGCTCCGGATTGACCGATTGCGCGCTAGCGCAGGGGCTATTGCTGACGTGGCCGGCGCAGTTCTGGCCGCTGCGCATTCGCATCGATCATTGCTTTGCTTCGCGCCACTGGCGCGTGCAGCGCATCGGTGTCGGCCCGAAGCTGGGCTCGGATCATTTGCCGGTCGTCGTCGATCTCGGGCTCGAAGCCGAGACGCAGTCGCGCTAGCCGTTCGGAGTTTCGGACTCTTCGCGCAGGACGCGCTTGATGATGTAGCCGCCCGATTTCTGATCGTGCTCGAGCTCGAGGAGCTTGCGGCGCTGCGCTTCTTCGAGCAGATCGCTGAACGTGCGGAAACCGTAGTAGCTCTCGTTGAAGCCGGGATTCCGTCGCTTCAGGGTCTGTTTCACCATCGAGCCCCAGATCTTCTCGTCTTGGTCGCGCTCCTCGGCGAGCGCATCGATGGTATCGATCACCAGCTCGAAGGCCTGTTGACGGCGATCCTCGTCGGTCTGTTCGGCTTTCGGTTGCGGCTTCTGCTGCGCATCGCTCGATGTCTTGGCGGCGGGCTTGCGCCGCGAGCGCTGCTTCTTCTCTTCTTTGCGGACCAGATCGTCGTAGAAGATGAATTCATCGCAATTGGCGATGAGCAGATCGGACGTCGAGCTCTTCACACCGACACCGATCACCGTTTTGTTGTTCTCGCGCAGCTTGCTCACGAGCGGCGAAAAATCCGAATCGCCGCTGATGATCACGAACGTGTCGACGTGCGCCTTGGTGTAACAGAGATCGAGCGCATCGACGACGAGCCGGATGTCCGCGGAGTTTTTTCCAGACATGCGCACGTGCGGAATCTCGATCAGCTCGAACGACGCCTCGTGCATCTGCGCTTTGAACTCCTTGTAGCGCTCCCAATCGCAATACGCCTTCTTCACGACGATGCTGCCTTTGAGGAGCAGCCGCTCGAGTACGCGCGCGATGTCGAACTTCGAGTACTTGGCATCGCGCACGCCGAGCGCGATGTTCTCGAAATCGCAGAAGAGCGCCATGCTGTTGATGGGATGGGACATGGTTGCGTGACTCGTGACTCGTGATTCGTGATTCGCGTTCGAGGTGAGTGGGTGAGTAGTGTATCCAATCGCACGAACTTCCCTTATTCCCTCCTTCCCTTATTCCCTTCTTCCCTCACTCCGCATCCCCCTTTCCCTTTTCCCTTTTCCCCTTTCCCTTTTCCCCTTTCCCTTTTCCCCTTCTACCTTCAGTCTTCAGCCTTCAGCCCAAGGTCACAGCCATCCCTTCTTCTTGAACAGCGCATACGTGACGCCCATCGAGGCGATCATGAGGCCGATCGAGAAGAAGAAGTTGCCGTACTCGCCGGGAATGTTCGGTAGGAGCTTGAAGTTCATTCCGTAGATGCTCGCGATGAGCGTGGGCGGCAGGAACAGGACGGCGGCGACGGAAAAGATCTTGATGATGTTGTTCTGCTCGACGTTGATGAGCCCGAGGGTCGCTTCGAGCAGGAACGAGATCTTCGAGCCGAGGAAACTCGAGTGATCGGACAACGAAACGACGTCGCGGCTGATCGAGCGAAAGCGACTGCGCTGCTCGTGCGTGAGCTCCGGAACGTTCGCCTGCTGCAGGAACACCAAGAGGCGTCCCAGGCTCACGAGGCTTTCTCGCGCTTTGGAATTCAAGTCGCCGCTGAAGCCGATGCGCTCGATCATGGAGCGCAGGTCGCGGCTCGACGGTGTATCCGAGCCGTTGCGTGCAAAGATCGAGCCCGAGAGCGTGTCGAGATCTGCGCCGACGCGTTCGAGGATGTCTGCGATACGTTCGATGATCGCTTCGACGATTCCGGCCAGAATCGAGATGCCGCTTTGGCATGCTCCGGGATGCGTCTGCGCGTAACTGATGAACTGATTGAACGGTCGCGTGTCGATATAGCGCGCCGTCACGAGCCGGCCGCGGGTCAAAATGAACGTGACGGCAGTGCTCACCGGGCGATCGGTATCGAGCTTCGCTGCCAGCGTCATCGTCATGTAGAGCGCGCCGTTCTCTTCGTAAAGCCGATTCGACGCCTCGATCTCCTTCATCTCCTCGCGCGTCGGCACGTCGATGCCGAGCTTGGCTTCCACGTCGTGCTCTTCCGCGAGCGTGGGCTCCAAGAGATCGATCCAGACGGCTTCCTCGGGCAGCGCGAGAGATTCGCTGCCCGTAAGTTGCTTCAGGCCATTCGGTTGCGGAATGAAAACGGTGAGCATGGTGCCGAATGGCGTTGCGGGCGGTTGCGGATCAACCGTCGGCGCACATCGCTGTGCGCCCCGGTTCAGCCACCGTGCTCGAAGGCCGCCAGCTCGCCGATGAGCTGGAAGAGCTGAGGCTCGCCGCCGGCCATGCCGACGTCGGTCTTGTACTTGCCGTTGACGATGATGGTCGGCACGGAATCGATGCGATAACGGCGATTGAGGAAATCGGCCCGCTGGAGCTTGGATTCGACGGCGAACGAGCTGAAGGCTTTCTGGAATTCGTCCGTGCCGACACCGTGCTCGCGGAAGAACGCGGTGACGCTGGCGACCGTGTTCAAGCCGTTGCCTTTGGTGTGAATCTCGCGAAAGACCGGCGTGTGCACCTCATCGAGCTTGCCGAGCAGCTCGGCGGTGTAGAACACCCGGGCGTGCATGCGTAACGTGTCGTTCCACATTGCCGGCACACGCACGAACTCTACATACGCCGGCTTGTTCTTGACGCGCCACGACTCGAGCGCGGGATCGAGCGCATAGCAATGGCCGCAGCCGTACCAGAACACTTCGACGACTTCGACCTTGTCGGGACCCACGCTCGTCGGCTGGGCCGGCACGAGCTTCACGTAGTGCGTGCCTTCTTTGAATTTCGGTGAGGTCGGGTTCTTGTTGGCCGCACCGCCCAGCTTGAGCGCCGGCCTCACATTCGCTGCGGTCTCGACGACGGGCTCGTCATCCGTCTCGCTGATCGCTTCGACGGGCACGTTTGAATCCGCCGTCGATTCCGCAGGCGTCTCGGCAGCCGCTTCGGGTTCGGCGGCAGGCTCGGCGGCCTCGGTCGGAGCGGTTGGCGTCGGTTGCTGCTCCGCTGCAGGCGGCGGGGCAGTCTCCTTACCGCAGGCAACGAGCAGCAATGCGAGCGCGCTAACCGTTACGAGAGAAGAGATCTTCTTCATGGCTCACCTCGTCTGCTCGAGCCCGACCGTCTAGCGCAGGCCTTGGACGTATTGCGCGACGGCTTCGATCTGATCGTCGGTCAAACGGTTCGCCACATCGCGCATCATGCGATTGAGGGCCTGATCCGTCGTTCGCTGTCCGGACCGATAGGCCTTGAGTTGTGCCGCGATATAGGTGGCGTGCTGGCCTTGCAGCGACGGATACCCGGCGGCGGGCATGCCACGACCGTTCGGCCCGTGGCAGGCAGTGCATGCAGCAATGCCCGTGACCGGATCGCCGCCGCGATAGAGCCGCTGGCCTTCGGCCACTTTGGCCGGATCCGCCTCGAGACCCGCCGGCTGCTGCTGCGAGTAATACGCTGCGAGATCCTCCATGTCCTCATCGCTCAACGGCGCGGCCATCGGCGACATCAAAACGTTCTGACGCTCCCCGGACTTGAACGCCTTGAGTTGCCTGACGATGTAGGGGGCGCCCTGTCCGGCCAGATTCGGCCATTCGGGATTGACGCTGTTGCCGTCGACGCCGTGGCATGCGACGCAAGGAGTGGACTTGGCTTGCCCTGCCTCCGCCGAGCCCGCGCCAAGCGCGGGGAAACTCAAAGCCAATCCGCTGAACACGACCGACAACGCAAGCCCATGTAACTTCATCACGCACTCCGCAACGTCCACACCGGGCTGCCCGACTCGTGCAGCCGTCGTGTTCGACGTCATGTTTGACGACACACTTGTAATCCGCAGGACCGCAGCGCGCGTCTCGTATGTTCTGAGCACGTCGCGCGGCGGCATAAAAGGCTGGGAATTGTACACTAGACCTTTCTGCTGCGACCCGTCCTTCCAGCACCTCGAACGGTCGCGGTCATTGTGTACCGCAAGTCGGCGGGAACGAATCCATGGCCCAATTCCCGAACGTCACATTCCTGATCAGCGCTTGGCAGCCGCGGCAATTTCCGCCCGACACCGGGGCCGAGATTGCTTTTGCCGGCCGCTCCAATGCCGGCAAGTCGAGCGCGCTGAACGCCATCGCGGGCCGCAAGGACCTCGCCCGCACGAGCAAGACCCCCGGGCGCACGCAGCTCATCAACTTTTTCGCGCTCGATGGCGCGCGCCGCCTCGCAGACCTGCCCGGCTACGGCTACGCGAAGGTTCCGGAGCACATGCGCCGGCATTGGCAGGAGTTACTGAGTCGGTACGTCGCGTCGCGCGAATCCCTGAAAGGCCTGGTCATCGTCATGGACGCCCGCCATCCGCTGACCGACTACGATCGTCAAATGCTGGACTGGACCGCTGCCCATGGCCTGCCGACGCACATCCTGCTCACGAAGGCCGATAAGCTGAGTCGCAACGAAGCCGCCGTCACGCTCCGCAAAGTCCGGGCCGCCGTCGAGGGCGGACAGGCGACGGTTCAGCTCTTTTCGGCCGTCGACAAGACGGGTGTGGACGAGGCGCGCCGCATGGTGGTGAAGATGATGGAGGCATCGCCGCTCGGCGTCGGCGAGATGAAAACGGGCGAGACAAAAAAAAGCCCCGACGGCTGAGCCATCGGGGCAGTGTCACCCGGCATGGGGATGGACCGGGTATCCGTTCACTCAGGGAGGTCAGTGAACGGGGAGCGTCCTGGCCGACGCTCAGTACCAAAGACGCTATCCCATGCCCAAAGTTCCGCGCTGTCCAGGGCGAGTTTTGACTAAAAGAATGTAACGAATTTCAGTGACTTATCTGCGTCGTCCGCACCACGCGCAAGGCCGCAGCGATAAGCTGCTTCGACCCGCGGTGTGGCGTGCAAGCAACGAAACGCCTTCAGAATGGCCTCGGAAAGTACTTACAGGAACGTATAGGTGAGGCCGATCGAGAACATGTTGGCGTCGTCGAAATGGTCGACGTCGAAGACCTCGTACTCCGCGCGCAAGCTCAGGCTGAGTAGCCGGAACTGAAGGCCGACGCCGTAGGCGAAGTCGGTGCTGTCCCTATCGATGTTCCGCACTTTCGACTCCCACGACACGAGCCCGCCCTTCGCGAACACGTCGACCGGCCCCAAAGTGAGGAAACCGACGGCAAAGCCGCTGAAGCCGGATCCTTCGGTGCGAATCTTGGTCCCTGCGACCGTGTCTTCCGGTTTGCCGAAGTCCACGTAACTCGCCTCGATGCCCAACCAATCGAGCGGCCGGATGCCGACGATGACTTTGAAGCCCAGGTCGTCGCCTTTGAAATCGTTCGCCGTGTCGATCTTGTCCACTTCTACGTTCGCGCGACCGACTGCGGCGCCGATGTAAATCCCGTTGTCGGCTGCTTGGACAGCACCGCTCAGTAACAAAAGTCCCGTGCCGATGAGCATCAGTTTGCGCATGTCGCCTCCATTGATAGTGCGCTTGAGCGAGGAAAAGACGTTCGAAAATGACAATGTGCGAACTGGCGGTCGAGTTCGCTAATGGGCTTCGTCCCAGTTGTTGCCGACGCCGATATCCACTTTGAGGGGAACGCTCAATTCTGCAGCCCGCGACATGAGCTCGCGGACGCGGCCGCTCAGCTCGTCGACGAGATCGCGTCGGACTTCGAACACCAGCTCGTCGTGGACCTGCATGACGAGCCGCGCGGGAATGCGCGAATCGATGAGCCAGCGGTCCACTGCGATCATCGCGCGCTTGATGATGTCGGCTGCCGTACCTTGCATCGGCGCATTGATGGCCGCGCGCTCGGCGCCTTGGCGAAGCGCGGCGTTGCGCGAGCCGATATCGTTCAGGAACAGCCGCCGGCCGAACACCGTCTCGACGTAGCCGCGTTCGCGCGCTTGTTGCCGCGTGTCGTCCATGTAACGGCGCACGCCGGGATAGCGCTCGAAATACAGATCGACGTATTTCTGTGCTTCCGTGCGCGAGATGCCTAGCCGTGCGGCGAGACCGAACGCTGACATGCCGTAGATCAAACCGAAATTGATCGTTTTCGCCGAGCGCCGCTGATCCGGTGTCACTGCCTCGAGCGGAACGCCGAACACTTCGGCGGCCGTCGCTTGGTGAATGTCGCGGTCGTCCTGGAACGCGTGCAGCAAACCGCTATCGCCGGATAAGTGCGCCATGATCCGCAGCTCGATCTGCGAATAATCCGCCGCGACGATGCAGAAACCCTCCGGCGCGACGAATGCTTGTCGAATGCGACGGCCTTCGGCAGAGCGAATCGGAATGTTCTGCAGATTCGGATCCGACGATGAGAGTCTTCCGGTCGCCGCCACCGCCTGGTGGTAGCTCGTGTGCACGCGTCCGGTCGCGCGATTGATCTGCAGCGGCAGCTTGTCCGTGTACGTCGATTTGAGCTTGGCGAGCTCGCGGTAATCCATGATCAACCGCGGCAGCTCGTAGTTGTGCGCGAGCTCTTCGAGCACGTCTTCGGCGGTGGAGGGCTGGCCTGTCGGCGTCTTGCGCAGCACCGGCAATCCGAGCTTGCCGAAGAGCACTTCCTGCAATTGTTTCGGGCTGTCGAGCGAGAACGCAGCGCCGGCGAGCGCATGCGCTTGCACTTCGATTTGCTTGAGCCGCGTCGACAGCTCGCTGCTTTGCTCTTTGAGCAAGTTGCCGTCGATCAGCACGCCCGTTCGTTCCATGCGCATCAGAACGGGCATCAGCGGCTGCTCGATCGTCTCGTACACCGATTTGACGCCCGTTACCGTGCCGATCTTGTCCCACAGCGTGCGATGGAGCTGCAGACTGATGTCGGCGTATTCACACGCGAACTCTGCTGCGCGCGCCACGTCGACCTGTGCGAAGGCAATCTGTTTCGCGCCGCGTCCGACCAGCGATTCGAGCGGGATCGTTTCGATGCCGAGATACTTGCGCGCGACCATGTCGAGATCGTGTCGCGTCGCCGTGCTGTTCCAGACGTACGATTCGAGCATCGAATCGAATCGCATCCCGCGCAGCTCGATGCCGACGCGCTTGAATGCATGTGCGTCGTACTTGAGGTTGTGTCCGACTTTCGCCGGCTGCTCGCTCTCCAAGAGCGGTTTCAGTGCGGCAAACACTTTCTGTGCATCGAGCTGGTTGGCTGCTGCCAGATCGTGCCCCAACGGGATATATGCGGCGACGCCTGGCTCGATTGCCATCGAGATGCCGACGATGTCCGCGTTCATGTAGTCGAACGAGCTCGTGTGTGCCTTGATCGCAAAGAGCTCGGTCGCTCGCGCGCGCGCAAGCCATTCATCGAACGCAGCTTCGCTCGTGACGGTCGTGTAGTTGCGAGGCGGCGGCGGGGGGAATGCGTCCGAAGGCGGCAGAATCGGTCCGCTGACTGGTTCACCGCCCTCGCCGCTCAATGCGCGCAAGAACGCACGCAGCTCGAGCCGTGTGTAGAGCTCCCGCAAACGCTCCTTGTTCGGCTCGCCGGGCACGAGCATCTCGGGTTTGATGTCGAGTGCGACGTTCGTGTCGAGCGTTGCAAGCCTGCGCGATAGCTCGACGTCTTTCAGGCTCGCGCGCAAGCTCTCGCCAACCTTGCCCGAAATCGCATCGGCGTGCGCGATGAGATTGTCGAGCGTGCCGTACTCGTTCAGCCATTTCGCCGCGGTCTTCGGTCCGACTTTCGGCACGCCTGGGATGTTGTCCGAGGTATCGCCGACGAGCGCGAGATAGTCGACGATTTGTTCGGGCCACACGTCGAACTTGTTCTTCACGCCTTGCCGATCGAGCCGCGAGCCCGTCATCGTGTTGACCAGCGTGATGCGGTCGTTGACGAGCTGCGCCATGTCCTTGTCGCCGGTCGAGATGAGCACATCCATACCTTGAGCGGCCGCCTGGCATGCAAGCGTGCCGATGACGTCGTCGGCTTCGACGCCTGGAACACGCAACAGCGGCAACCCCATGTGAGTCACGCAATCGAGCAGCGGCTGCACCTGCGCGCGCAAATCGTCGGGCATCGGCGTGCGCTGTGCTTTGTATTCCTCGAACAGTCGATCGCGGAACGTCTCTCCGGGCGCATCGAACACGATGGCAATGAGTTGCGGCTGCTCGTCCTTGAGGAGCTTCTGAATCATGTTCAGCACGCCGAGCACTGCGCCGGTCGGTTCGCCGCGCGAGTTCGACAACGGCGGCAGCGCATGGAAGGCGCGATAGAGATAGCTCGAACCGTCCACGAGGACGAGCTTGCGGCGCTCGCTCATCGTTCTTCTCTTTCGGGTACCGCTTCAGTGCCTGCCGAGGCTTGGGCGCTCGCGCCAGCATTCTGGCGTTTGCGCTCCGTCTCATCCGTCTCGGTTTGAACCGCGGCGGATTCGGTGCGCTCTTCGGGCAGATACAGCGGTCCTTTGAGGCCGCAGCCGCTCGTCAGGACGACGAGCGCCAGGAGGGCAGTCGATCGCAGAGTCATGCGCGGCAGTATAGATGAGCTGCCCGCCGCGCTGTCGTCCGAATTCGCCGTCAGGTCGGTTCGAGATCGAGAATGAACATCGTGAGCCGGGAAATGCACACGAGCCGCTCTTGCTCGTCGGTGATGCGGATTTCCCAGACGTGGCTGCGCCGGCCGAGATGCAACGGTCGGGCAGTGCCGATCACGTAACCTTCGGCAACCGCACGCACGTGGTTCGCATTGATCTCCTGTCCGACGCAGCGCTGCTTGCTTCGGTCGATGACCAGAGCTGCCGCAGTGCTGCCGAGCGTTTCGGCCAGTGCGACCGAGGCGCCTCCGTGCAGAATTCCGAACGGTTGCCGGGTACGGTCATCGACCGGCATGCGGCCGCGCAAATAATCCGGTCCGAGCTCGATGAACTCGATACCGATGTGCTGCGAGAGACATTGGACCTTGTAGTGGACGTCTTCGAGTTTGTACGGCTGATGCCAAATCGGTTTTGTCATGGCTCGATCACTTGTCGCGCCCGTCGTCGGTCTTCGATTGAGCGCGTAGCTTCGCACCGACGCGGCGATAGGCTTCTCTGAACGGTATACCTTCCTTCACGACGAGCTCGTTGGCCTCGGCAGCCGCGTGGATCGACGGATCGAGGCGGATCTTGTCGGGTCGGAATTTCACCCCGGCGAGCGCCACCGGCAGGATCGCGAGCGTCTCCAAACAGATATCGATGCTGCGGAACAACGGCGCTTTGATGAGCTGCAGGTCGCGTTGATAGCCGGACGGCAACTTCGTGACGATGCCGAGCACTTCCTGGAGACAGGCGATTGCCGTCGCGCTGCGTCCGCGAATCAGCTCGAACACGTCGGGGTTGCGTTTTTGCGGCATGATCGAGGAGCCCGTCGTGAACGCATCCGGCAACTCCACGAACGAGAACTCCTGCGTGTAGAACAGCAGCAAGTCCGCCGACAGCCGCCCGACGTCCTGCATGACCATCGCGATTTCGAACAAAAGCTGTGCCTCGGCCTTGCCGCGCGACAACTGCACAGCCGTCACGGGCTCATGACTTTCGGCAAACCCTAGGCGCTTGCGCGTGTACTCACGATCGATGGGCAGATTCGGCGAGCCGTAGCCCGCGGCCGAACCGAGCGGACTCTTTTGCAGGCGGCGATGAACTTGCTGCAACGCATGCGCATCGTCGCGGAGCTCGGCCGCGAAACCGCCAGCCCACAAACGCACCGAGCTCGGCATGGCCTGCTGCATGTGCGTGTAGCCGGGCAACACGACGTCGCCTTGTCGTGCAGCTAATTCATCGAGCGCATCGGCAACCGCATTGACGCCTTCGCGAAGCTGTTCGACGGCATCGCGCAAATAAAGCCGCAACGCCGTGAGCACTTGATCGTTGCGCGAACGGCCGAGATGCACGCGCTTGCCCGCTTCGCCGATGCGCGCGGTCAGCAGCGTCTCGAGCGCCGTTTGGCCGTCTTCGTGCTCGAGCGTCACGCGCCATTCGCCGCGCGCATGTTCCTCGGCGAGCTGAGTAAGCCCGTTGCGGATCGCATTCAAATCTTCATCGGACAGCAGGCCTTGCGCGTTGAGCATCTCCGCATGCGCGATCGATGCGCGCGCGTCGTACGCAACGAGCCGGTTGTCGAGCGCATGATCTTCGCCTGCCGTGTATTGCAATACTCGCTGATCGAGCGGCAGACCTTTGTCCCAGAGGCGGCTCATGAGTGCGCTCCACGCAAGGCTGTAGGCTGTAGGCTGTAGGCTGTAGCCAAGGCTGAAGGCTGAGGGCTGAGGGCTGAAGGAAGAGCGCGCGTGCGCGCGCAGATCCACCTCTCCTTGGGGAGAGGTCGCAAAGCGGAGCGTGCGGGTGAGGGGATCACGAAGCGAGTAAATTGCGAGTGCACACTTCGTGCGCACCCCCTCACCGCGACGAATTCGCTCTCGCCGCCTCTACCCAAGGAGAGGCAATCACGTGCGCTCCTCGCAGCTTTATCTCGCCCCGCGCCCCGCGCCTCGAGCCCCACGCCTTTCCTACCGACGCCCGTAGCCCGTAGCTCGTAGCCCATCGTCATTTTTCCGCCCACTGTTCCGCCGGGGTCAGTGCGCTGATGTCTTCGACGATCAGCGTGCCCGTGCCTTCGTTCGTGAACACTTCGGCGAGAATGCCGTCGGGCGACTTGTACGAAGTCACGTGCACGCGGCGTACGCCACCGCGAATTGCATCTTCGATCGCCTTGGCCTTCGGCAGCATGCCGTCTTTGAGACTGCCTTGTTCCTTGAGGCGCTTGAGGCCGGCGAGATCCGTGTAAGAAATGAGCGAGTGCGGATCTTCGAGCGACTCGAGAATGCCCGGCGCGCCGGTGCACAGCATGAGCTTTTCAGCTTTCAATGCCGAGCCGATGGCAGCCGCGACCGTATCCGCATTGATGTTGAGGAGCTGACCCGAATCGTCGGCCGAGACGGGGCTCACGACCGGCATCAAGCCGTCGTCGAGCAATTGCTGCAACACTTTGGCATCGATCAGATCGATATCGCCGACGAAACCGTAATCGACGACTTCACCTTCCACTTGCACCGGCGGGCGCTTGTGCGCGCGAACGAGCCCGGCGTCGACGCCGCTCACGCCGACGGCCGCAATCCCAAGCTCGCGGCAGATGCTCAGGATCTGCGTGTTGACGAGGCCGTTGAGCACCATGCTCGTCACTTCGATCGACTTCTCGTCGGTAACACGCCGGCCCGCGACGATGCGCGGCGTGATGCCGAGCGTTTCCTGAATCTGTGTGAGCTGCGGTCCTCCGCCGTGAACCAGCACGACGCGAATCCCGACTTGATGCAGGATGGCGACCTGCTCGATCAATGCGCGCGTCAATGCGGCATCGCCGAAGACGCCGCCGCTCGCCTTGATGACGAAAACCTTGCCCTTGTACATGCGAATGTACGGAGCGGCGCTGCGCAGCGCGCGAACGGCAACGGAGGGATCGGTTCGGAGCACGGAAGGGGTACCTCTTCAGTTGGGCTTGGGGCTCGGGCGTGGGGCTTGGGGTTACCCTCGCAACAATCGATACAGCACGGCCATCTGCACGACCATGCGGTTGAAGGCTTCGCGGATCACGACGCTGCGCGGTCCGTCGAGCACTTCGTCGGCGACGGCAACGTTGCGCCGCACGGGCAGGCAATGCATGAACCGGCAGTCCGGATCCGCATTCTTGAACCAGCTTTCCTTGACGCACCAGTCGCTCAAGTACTCGCGCAGACGCGCTTCGGCTTCGTTGTCGCCGTAGTACTTGGGCGAGCCCCATTCCTTGGCGTAGATCACGTGCGCGCCGCGCAGCGCTTCCGTGCGATCGCTGGTTTCGGTCACGGAGCCGCCGGAAGCTTTCGCCGCTTGGCGGGCTTTCTCCATGATGGGTTCGGGCAGTGCGTAGTCGTCGGGGCGCACGACGACGACTTCCATGCCGCGCATCGCCGCCATGTGCACGGTGGAGGCGGGAACGGCGAGCGGCAGGGCGCGCGGATGATTCGCCCAGGTGAGCACGAACTTGCCGCGCTCGGGTACGCGCAGCTCGTCCATCGTGTACCAATCCGCGAGCGCTTGGCACGGATGTGCCGTCGCCGATTCCATGTTGACGAGCGGCTTGTCGCAGAGCTCCGCCATCATCTTGAAGCCGGTTTCCGCAAGGTCGGCCGAAAGGCTGCGTCCTTCGGCGAACATGCGAATGCCGATCGCATCGCAATAGGATGCGAGCACCGGTACCGCCTCGCGCACGTGCTCCGCTGCAGCGCCGTTCATGATCGCGCCGACATGCGTTTCCATCTGCCACGTGCCTTGGCCCGGCGTGATCACAACGGACGTGCCGCCGAGCCGCATCATCGCGCTTTGAAACGATGCGAGCGTTCGCAGCGACGGATTCAGGAACAGCAAGCCGAGCACTTTGCCGACGAGAGCTTGCGGCTGAGGCGTTTGTTGGAGGCGCGAAGCGAGGCCCAGCAAATCTTTGATCTGCTCGCGCGGAAAGTCGGCCAGGTCGATGAAACGGTTCATGGCATGCGCAATCCGTTAATAGAAAAACTTGTTCACTTCGGCAGACTCGCCAGCGCCTCGCGCAATTGCTCGACGTGCTCTGCGCCGAGCACGAACGGCGCAAGGATGCGCAGCACGTAAGGATCGGCGCTCGTGCCCGTGAGGATGTCGCGGTCGAGCAGCTCGGCTTGAACATCCTTCGCCGGCCGAGAGCAGCGCAGGCCGAGCAGGAGCCCCGCGCCTTGGGTGCCGACGACCGGCCCGACGACGCAGGTCTCGCGAATTTGCTGCGAGCGCTCGCGAACGTTCGCCAGGAGATTCTCTGATTCGATGACGTCGATGACGGCTTCGACGACGGCGCATGCCATCGGGCCGCCGCCGAACGTCGTGCCGAGCGAATCCACCTTCAGGTACGGAACGATGTGGTCGGACACGAGCACCGCCGACACCGGAAAGCCGGCGCCGAGTGCTTTCGCCGTCGTGATGATGTCCGGCGTGACGCCGTACATGTTCGCCGCGAACGGATAACCGGTTCGGCCGATGCCGCACTGCACTTCGTCGAAAATGAGCAGCGAGCCGCTTTCGTTACAGCGTGCACGCAGCGCCTGAAGAAATTCTTTCGGCATGTCGACGGCACCGGCCACGCCTTGCACGGGCTCGACGATGACGGCTGCCGTCGCATCGGTGATGAGGCTGCCGAGCCGATCGATGTCGCTCGGCTTGATGAACTTCACGTCGAACGGCTTATCGGGAAAGCCATACCACTTCTTGTCGGCGCCCCACGTCACAGCGCCTGCTGCGGCCGTGCGGCCATGGAAGCTGCCTTCGATGGCGACGATCTCGGTGCCGTTGGTCACCTTGCAGGCGATCTTGAGCGCATTCTCGTTCGCTTCGGCGCCGGAATTGATGAAGAACACCGTGTCGAGTCCGAGCCCGCAGAATTTCGCCAGCTTCGTGGCCGCGCGCCGACGCACGTCGAGCGGCACGGCATTGCTTTGAAAGCACAAGTTGCGCGCTTGACTCGTGAGCGCTTCGACCCAGCGCGGATGGTTGTAGCCGAGTGCCGCCACGGCATGTCCGCCGTACAAGTCGAGCACGCGGCGGCCGCCCGGGGTATGCAGATAGACACCCTCCGCGTCGACGACTTCGAGCGGAAACTGCGCAAACACCGGCGCCAGGTGATCGGGAAGCGCTCGGTTGATCGACGTCACGTTGTCTTTCATCGGTACTGCCATGGTTTTCACCGGACGGCGTATAGCAAATTGTCCTGAGCCGGCATTCCCGCGCTCATGTCCATCCCGCGGCGGGCGCCGTCAAGCCGGTCGTTTCTTCGAAGCCCTGGGTGCGGTTGAGCCATTGAATCGCGCCGCCCGCTGCACCCTTCACCAGATTGTCGATGACGGACATCACAGCGACCGTTTCGCCGTTGGCCGCGCCGCTCAAGTATGCGTAGTTGCTTCCGGCGACGTACTTGAGGTGCGGCAGCTCGGCAGTGACGCGCACGAACGGTTGGCCGCGATAGAACTCCTCGAGCGCAGCGACGAGCTCGGCCGTCTTGATGGGACGCGTCGCGCGCGCTTGAACGGTGACATGAATGCCGCGCGCAAACGGACCCGAGTGCGGCACGAAGTTGAACTCTGCAGCGACATCGGAGGCCGCGCGAGCCAGCGCAGCGATTTCCGGCGTGTGCCGATGTGCAAGCGGGTTGTAGGCATAGAAATCGCTGTGCCGTTGCGGATGATGCGTGCCGGCGGTCGGCGTGCGGCCGGATCCGGTGCTGCCGGTCACACCTGCCACGAACAATCGCGGTTCGACGAACCCGAGTTTGAGCAGCGGCACGCTCGCAAGGAGCACGGCCGTCGAGAAGCAGCCAGGATGCGCAACGTGCGGCGTGCTCACCTTCGACAAGTGCTCGGGCACGGCGCACGTGAACTGCGAAATTCGGTCGGGCGCACCGTGCGCGTGCTTGTAAACCGCTTCGTATGCGCTAGCCGTCGTGTAACGGTAATCGGCCGAGATGTCGACGACCGTCGGTTTCGTTCCTTTCGCCTCCGCTGCCTTGAGCAAATCGTCGATGAGCTTTGCCGCTACGCCATGCGGTGCCGCCGAAAGAATCGCCGATTTCGGCAACGTGCCGACGAGCTCGGTGATTTCTGCTGCGCTCGAGAACTTGAGGTCCGGATAGGCAGGTGCGAGGTGCGGAAAATATTTCGTGATCGGCTCGCCCGGCTGACTGTCCGAGAGAACTGCCTTCAGCTCGACGAACGGATGCGCCGCGATCAAACGCAGCAGCTCGCCGGCCACATAGCCAGTGCCGCCGAGGACGATCGCAGGAAGTTTTTCGGTGCTCAACGTTCTAACCCTACTCTCGAAATCGCCGAATACGCCGTGTCATTCCGCCGTCGCCGCGCGCTTCGGCTTGATGCCGAGCGACTCGATGACGCGATCGCCGAGCGCGGCGCCGTCGGTAATGGCGTTGAAGGCCGGTACGCCGAATTGTTCGCGAATGATCTTCACGCCGACGGCATTGTCCGTTGCAGGGCCGGTGACGACGGCTGGCTCGATGCCGAACCTCTCGCGCAGCAGCTTCACGCCACCCCATGCCGCGACCGGATCATTCGCCGACAAAACGACGGAGGTGAGTGCGGCGCGAATGTCCGGCGCCGAAAGAATTGCTTCGACGCCGTAGGCGCCGAGCAGACCATCGCCCAACTCGAAGACGATCACATCGGGTTCGCCTTGCGACATTTCGGTCAGCAGGGCGCGAGTCAGCGGCGGGCCGTTCGTGGCGGTCGTCGTCACCACACCGAAATCCGTGAAGATCATGCTGCGGCGTGCGCCGGCGTCTTCCATCGCCAGAATGTCTCGGCGCAGCGAGACGCCCGTCGCTTTGAACGCATGCACGATCAAACCGCGATGACGCATGCGGGCAACGATGGCGCAGGCGGCCGCCGTCTTGCCGGCTTCCATGCAGGTACCGGCTAGCGCCACCACTGGTACGCCGCGCGTGTCGAGCGTGGCATTCTCGTCGAGCCGCTTGTAGCCGACGCGCGCCGGCACGCCGATGCGCTCGCCGAGGTACGGGAACTGCAACACGACGCCGATCACCCGCGCATCGAACGGCCGCCCTTTCTCTGGATTCGCCGAATCGCAGACACCGAGCACGCCGCCGATGTTCAACACCTGAATGATGTCGCCTTCTTTCACCGACGTCGGCAGATGACCGGAATAGCCGAACAGCGCCTGCCGATGACCGAGCGCACCGACGATGATGTCGCCCTTCGACAGCTTCGCCATGCGTCCGCTCGTCAGCTCGAGCGTGTTGTACGTCGACTTGTTGTTGAGGATTTCGCAGACGAGTACGACGCCCTCTTCGCAAGGAATGTTCTGCGTTTCCACACGCAGCTCGTGCTTCAGGTTCAATGCCTGCGTGATGGAGGCGATCTTGTCGACGACGACGGTTTTCATCTGGCGCTGTTCTTTAGGCTGAAGGCTGATGACTGAAGGCTGAAGTCGAGTTCACTTTCCCTTGCCGGCGCGGGCCCAGAACATGCCGGGCAGACCGACCATCTTCGAGAAGCCGAGCGCATCCGCAGCGGTCCATTCGCCCGCCGCTTCGCCGTACACGCCTTTCGACGCGGCCATGATCGAGTACGGCGAAGTCACGCCTTCGACGAACGCGCTGCCCGGTCGGTACAGCACGCGCACTTCGCCCGTAACTCGGGCCTGCGACGACGTCATGAGCGCCTCGATGTCGCGGCATACCGGATCCAAGTGCTGGCCTTCGTGGACGAGATCGCCGTACGGTCCGGCAACCAGCTCCTTGATGCGCTGTTGGCGTCCGGTCATCACGAGCTTCTCGAGCTCGCGATGCGCGCTGATCAGCACTTCAGCGGCCGGCGCTTCGAACGCAACGCGGCCCTTCGTGCCGATGATCGTGTCGCCGAGATGGATGCCGCGGCCGACGCCGAACTTCGCGCCGATCGTTTCGAGCCGCTCGATGACCGTGACCGGATCGAGCTTCTCGCCGTCGACTCCGCAAGGCACGCCTTTGTCGAAACTGATCGTGTGCGACTCCGGCGGGCTCGGATTCGTGAAGGCGTCTTTCGACAGCACCCAAGCGTGTTCCGGAATGCTGCCTTCGGAGGTGAGCGTTTCCTTGCCGCCGATCGTGACGCCCCACAGGCCGCGGTTCACCGAATATGCGGCGCCGAACGGCGGAATCGGGAGCTTGCGCTCTTCCAGATACTTGAGCTGCTCGGGCCGCTTGAAGGCTTCGTCGCGCACCGGCGCGAGAATCGTGAGCTCCGGTGCGAGCGTGCGCAGCGCCACTTCGAAACGCACTTGATCGTTGCCGGCGGCCGTGCAGCCGTGCGCGACGACCTTCGTGCCGAGCTTGCGCGCCAGTTCCGCGATCGTTTGCGCCTGCATCACGCGCTCTGCGCCGACGCACAACGGATACATCTGACCGCGCTTCACGTTGCCGAAGATCAGGTACTTGATCACTTGCTCGAAGTAGCCCTGCTTGGCGTCGACCAGGATGTGATCCTGCGCGCCGAGATCGCGAGCGCGCTTGTCGAGCACTTTCGCCGCTTCGGCATCGATGCCGCCGGTGTCGACGGTGACGGTGATGACCGGTCGCCCATAACGCTCCTTGAGCCAAGGAACGAGGAACGAGGTGTCCAAGCCGCCCGAGAAGGCGAGCAGAATGGGTTCATTGCCGGGAGGAAGTGTGTCGGTCATGGGCGTGAACAAAGGTGGTTGGAAGGGGAGGGCTCGCCGGCGCGTTCAGGCCGTGCGATCGCCGAAAACGTTGCGCAGGCGCTCGAGGAGCTTGCGCTGATCGCGCGCATTCTCCGTGGCGATGAAAATCGTGTCGTCGCCCGAGATCGTGCCGACGACTTCAGGCCACTCTGCTTGATCGATCGCCACCGCGACGCTTTGCGCATGCCCGCTCGCAGTCTTGACGACCGTCAGGGAAGGGCCGGCCGTGCGAATCGCATTGACGAAGGAGGCGACTGCCAGAAACGGATTGACTTCCGCGGCGGCTTCGCCCGGCAGGATGTAGCGATCGCCCGCTTTGGCGACGCCGAGCTCGCGAAGATCCCGGCTGATGCTGGATTGCGTCGCTTCGAATCCTTGCTTTCGCAGCGCCTTTACGAGCTCTTCCTGGCTGTGCACGGTCGATTCCCGGATGATCCGGAGAATCGCCGCGCGGCGCGTGACGGCTTGGTTGAGCTCGGCTGCCATGAAGGGATGCAGAATGGACTGTGCATAAAAACCCAGGCATCGTGCATAAATATGCACGGACTGTCAAGCAGCCTGTCGCGGAGAAGCGAACGGGCTCTTACTCAGCGCAGTACGGTCGTCTTACGCGACCTCCAGAAACCGTCGCCGGCATAGATCGCCAGGGCGGTCCAGATCAGCGCAAACCCGATGGCCCGATCTCGAGTGAAGGGCTCGTGGAACACGAAGACGCCGAGCAGCAGTTGCAGTGTCGGGCCGAGGTACTGCAACAAACCGATCGTCGAGTACGGGAGGCGGCGGGCGGCGAACGCGAACAGCACGAGCGGAATCGCCGTGAGCGGGCCGCCGAGGAGCAGCAATACGTCGATGTCGATGCCTTGATGTGCGAATGTGCCGATGCCTGCCAGCTCGCACCAGATCAGGTAGCCGACGCCGATCGGCACCAAAATCAGCGTCTCGCTCGCGAGCCCGGCCAAGGCATCCACGTGCACGACTTTGCGCACCAAACCGTAGAGTCCGAAAGAGAACGCGAGCACCAAGGCAATCCACGGCGGGTGTCCGGCGCTCCAAGTTAGATAAGAGACGCCCGCTGCCGCGATGGCGACGGCGGTCCACTGCAAGCGATTGAGCCGCTCGGACAGCACGACCACACCGAGCAGGACATTGACGAGCGGATTGATGAAATAGCCGAGGCTCGTCTCCACCACACGCCCGTTGGCGACGCCCCACACGTAGGTGATCCAATTGACGCTGATGAGTGCGGCGCTCGCGCACAGCCGCCAACGAGTACCTGGCTGCAGCAACGCGGTCTTTACTTGGACGAGCTCACGACGCAACGCCAGCCATATGAAAGCGAACACGCAGCCCCACACCAGCCGATGCGCAGTGACCTGCAGAACCGACACGCTCTGCAGGAATTTCAAATACAGCGGCAGCAGGCCCCAGATGAAAAATGCCGTTAGTCCCGCAGCCAGACCGCGGCCGTCGAGCGTGCTCGATGACGGCGAAGGCGAAGCGGGTCGGCTCACGGGGCTAAGGACGCAAGAGTAGTGGGAGGCGCATGATACCGTGCTCGTGGAGGGAAGAAGGGAGGGGCCTTCGATTCGGGAAACGGGAAAAGGGAAAAGGGAAAGGGAAAAGGGAAAAGGGAAAAGGGAAAGGAGGGTGAGTGGTGCACCGCTCGCCACTCAATACTCACGAAGGGAGAAGGGAAAAAGGGAAGAGGTGCGGGGTCAATTGACAATTGACAGTTGACAATTGACAACGGCAGCAACCAGTTGTCTCACGAGTCCGAGTCACGAGTCACGCCCATGCCTTCCAACCTCGATCTCGCTCGCCGCTTGCTCGCGTTGTCGCAAACGGGATTGCATTTCACCAAAGAGGAATACGATCGCGAGCGTTACCGAGAGATCGCAGAGATCGCCGCCCAGCTTCTCGCTAACGAATCAGCACACCAGCCCGACGAGTTGAAAGCGACTTGGTTCGTCGAAGACGGCTATGCAACGCCCAAGATCGATGTGCGCGGAGCGATCTTTCGCGGCGATCGCGTACTGCTCGTGCGCGAGACGATCGACGGCAAGTGGACGATGCCCGGCGGCTGGGCCGATGTGAACGACAGCCCCGCGCAAGCCGTCGAAAAAGAAATCGAGCAGGAAACCGGATTCACTGCGAAAGCCGTGAAACTCGCTGCGCTCTACGACCGCAACAAGCACGAGCACCCGCCGTATCTATTCCACGCATGGAAGGCGTTTTTCATTTGCGATATCACGGGCGGCGAGGCGCGGCCGAGCTACGAGACGGACGCCATCGAATTCTTTCCGCTCGATGCCTTGCCCGAGCTATCGACCGGCAGAACGACGGCCGCGCAGATCAGACGCATGTACGTTCATCATTGCCAGCGGGAGTTGCCGACGGAGTTTGATTGAGGGATGGGGGAAGCGGGGAATAAGGGAAGGAGGGAAGAAGGGAAAAGGGAAAAGGGAAAAGGGAAAAGGGAAAGGGGGACCCTCGAACCACTCACTATTCGAGACTTGACTCGAAAAAGCCGAACGTCGACGCTCCGCGCCACGAATCACGATCACAAATCACGCCTCACCGAATGTCCGAATCTCCAACCGCTCCCGATTGGTTCACCAAAGCCATCTCTGCTCCTTGCGAATCGCGTTTCGCGAATGTCGATGGAACGCCGATTCACTACCTCGCCTGGAATCTCGCAGATCGTGACAAGCCGGGGCTCTTGTTCGCACATGGGTTTCGTGCGCATGCACGGTGGTGGAGCTTCATTGCGCCGTTCTTCCTGAGCCGCTTTCGCGTGGTTTCGCTGGATTTTTCGGGCATGGGAGACAGCGGAGCGCGTGAGAAATACACCAACGAAACTTTTTCGCGCGACATCGTTGGCGTGCTCGCGGATGCCGGATTCCAACGCGCGACGCTGGTGGGACACAGTTTCGGCGGCGGCAGGGTGTTGCGCGTGTGTGCTGAGTATCCCGAAGTCGTCGAGCGCGCAGTCGTCATCGATAGCATCTTCCCGGTACCGGAGCTCGACCGTCGGCCGCCCCGACTCGAAGTGCGGACGAAAAGAATCTATCCGACGTACGAAGCTGCCAGGGCACGATTCCGCTTGGTGCCCGAGCAAAACGCTGCGGCCCCGTACATCATCGACTTCATCGCCCATCACTCGCTGAAACAAACCCCGGACGGTTGGACGTGGAAGTTCGACGAGGGGTTCACGCCGCGGCAACTCGATGTGGATCCAGACACTGCCGTGGCCATTCTCGGGCGCATCCCTACGCCGGTCACTTTCATGTACGGCGATCTGAGCAGAATCGTTTCGCGCTCCTTTGCCCACATCCTCGTCAAGTATCTGCGCTTCGGCCGCGGACCGATCGCCATTCCGCAATCGCATCATCATGTGATGCTGGATCAGCCGTTGGCGCTCGTGGCGGCGCTGAAGGCAACGCTGTACTAGGAAACAGAAAAAGGAAATGGGAAGAAGGGAAGGGGGGAAGGTCGCGCGTCCGCGCGACTCCACTCACGACTCACCACTCGCTACCTCTCCACATTGAACTCAATATCCGCGCTCTGATTCTCTCCGGCTTCGGTCTTGAGGACCCAGCGGTCGCTGATGGTGTAGCGCAACTTCAATGTATTGATGGATTCGGTGAGCGAGATGCCGTAGCTCACGAACAGGCGTGGGGATAGGAACTTGCCGAGCACGAGTTGCTGATTGACTTCGCCGTCGCGGTCGGTCGTGCTCTCCACGCCGACTTCTTCGAGGCCGAGTCGGCGGCCGATTTGCGATGCGAGGAGACCGCCGCCTTGGACGGCGAGCGCATCCGTCGCCGAGCCGACGGCTGCGGCATCGGACGTGCCCATTGCGTCGACCGGTTTGCCGACGAGCAGATACGAGATGATCTGCGTCTGCGGCATCGAGGGCTCGGAGAAGAACGACAGGCGCGGTTGCTGTAACGTGCCGCGCACGTTGAGCCCGACGATCACGCTCTCGATCTTGCGTCGTGCTTCGATATCGAGGCCGGGATCGGCCAAGGGCGAGGCTTCGAACAACAACTGACCGCGCGTGATCTCGAGTTTCTGCCCGTAGGCTTCGTACCGGCCTTCGACGACGCTGAGCTCGCCGCGGCCGATCGGTGTCTCGCCTGTGCGCACCGTCGTCGACACGCCGCCGCGAATGCGGCCTTGCAGTCCGAACGATTCGACACGCACGTCGTCGCCCATGTTGATGCGGATGTCGCTCGAGACGATGTAGCGGCCGTCGCGCTCTGCCGGATGCTCGCCGACATAGCGTGCATCGTCCGAAATCTGTACGGCGCCGGTCAGATCCACGGGCTGCACGCGCGCGCTCGGAATTTCGACGGTGCCGCTCGCGCTGATGTAGCGGCCGTCGATGGCAAATTGCAGATCGGGCGAGGCGATCACGCGATACTCGGGCAAGTCGGAGACGAGCAAGTTCTGGCCGCGAAGCTGTAACTGCCCGCGCGAGATGCCGTTGCGCCACGCGAACGTTCCCGTGACATCGAGCGTGCCGTCGCCGGCGCGCCCCGTGCCGCGAAAGTCGAGTCCGTTACCCTGAAGGTTGGCGATCAGATGCAGGTCGCGCAGCGCGAGGTTCACGCGATAGGAATCGAATTCGCCATTCGTCAGCTCGATGCGGCCTTCGATTTGCGGCTGTGCGAGCGTGCCGCGTACGTTGCCCTGCGCGGTGAGCAAGCCCGCGGCGTTGTCGATCTCGGGGAAGAAGAGCGGCAGGATGTTGGCGTCCGCGGCACGCGCACGGAAGTCGCCGATGAGCGGCGAATCCATCAAGGCCCGCGAGATGCTGCGATCGATGTTGGCATTCGCGAACAGAAACGTGTCGGTGAATGCTTGCACACCGAAGGAGAATTCGATGCGTTCCGCCGTAGCGCGAGCGCCGAGACCGCCCGTGCCCAGATTCAAGACCTCGGGTTCGCCGAAAGGCGGCCGATAGATCACGGCGGCATCGATGATGCGCATACCCGCATCGCCTTGCCATACCGTATCGCGCGAGCCGAATAGACGAACGCGTCCTTCGATACGTCCGGCGAATTGCGCGTCGCGGCCAGCGGGCGGCAGGAATGCGGCCAGCGGCAGTTCGTAGCCGGACAACATTGCATTCCACGCGTTGCCGCGTTCCCAAGTGCCTTCGGCGCACAGCCGTCCATTGCCGATCGCGAAACACAGGGGCTCGAGCACCGCGCGATGTTGCGCGACCGCGAGCATGCCGGGTTCTGCAAGCGCGAGCCGCTGATCGTCTTCGCCCGTCGTGATCTCGCTCGAAGCGATGGTTGCCGACCACGCGCCATCGGCATATCGACCGGTCATGGCGAATTGCGCATGAGGCGGCACGTCTCGCGCGCTTGCGGCAGATCCGAGCACATCCACCGCTAAGCGATGATCTGCTGCCGTTCCTTCGCCGGTGATGCGAATATGCGTCAGCCACGGCGAGGCCTTACCGATCTGCTGCGCGTCGATCGACAGTTGCGAACGACGTTCTCCGCCGAGATCGACATCGCCGTTCACGGTGAGCGTTTGCGCATGCCAGCCGAGATAACCGATGCGTTCGCCGCGTGCTGCGACGATGACGTGCGGCGATTCGATGGGTCCATGTGCGCTGCCTGAAAACTCGAGCGAGCCTTGCGCGTCCGGCAGCAATCGTTCGAGCGACGGGGCACTGATATTCCACCTCGCATGCACTTCCTCGCCGAGCTCGCCGTCGAGCGTAAGCTGCGCACGTCCGTAATCGACCCGCGCCTCGCGCACTTTCCAGATGCGTGCCGTGCGCTCGATAGCGCCGTTGCCGCGCAAGCGTTGATCGCGCAGCCGTCCGCGCAGATCGGACACGGTGGCTGCGAAGCGTGCCTTGCGATCGAGGCCGGTACCGTTTGCGGCGATCCGACCCGATACCCAGCCGGGAAAACGCTCGTCGATGCCGGCCGGATCGATGCCGTCGATCGTCGTGTTGAAGCTCCACGCGTTCGGGGTTGTAAACGCGAGCTTGCCGGTTCCGCTCACACGGCCGCCGAGCATTTCGACGTCGAAGGCCGCGAGCGTCAAGTCGCTGTTCGAGATCGTTCCGCTGGCCGTCCCGGCTGCATTCGGAATTCCCGGACCTGTAACTCGTGTATCGACGGTGAACTCGTACGGCAGCGCGCCGCGCAACGTGCCCGATCCCGACGCGCTCGCAACGAGCGGATCGCCGCGCAGCGGCCATTGCATGTCGGTCCAGACGAAACGCGCGTCCACTTGCGGCCGTGCTTCTGATTGCAATGCGACGCTGCCGGAAGCGCGAAGCCGCGCGGGCGAATCGGCGAGCGTTAGATCGGCGCGTTCGATCCGGATCGTGCGATCGGCATAGCCGCCGCGAGCATCGAGCGTGAGCGGCCGGTCGTCGACCTCGGGAACGATGAGCGTGCCGTTTGCCTGGATGAGCAATCCCGGTTCGAGCACGACATCCATCGCCACTGCGCGCATCGAGAATGGCGGACGTTCGATCCAGGGTGCGAGCGAGAACTCGGGTGAGCTGACCTTCCCTTCGATGCGCCAGCGATCGTCGATGCGCGTGAACGTGCCTTTCGCATCCGCGCGCGTCGGCGCCGCAATGCTTGCCCTCATTCCGAGCGCATCGATCGTGCCGTCCAATCCGCCGTCGACCGTGTACTCGATGCCGCGGTACGCGAGCTTGCCTCGCGTTGCGAGCTCGATCCCGAGCGGACGTTGCGCCGTGAGCCGCAACTCGCCGTCGAGCTCGAACCACTCGCCGCGAGCGGCAAAGCGCGGCACGCGGATGTGTCGTGCGGTCAGCGTGACCTCGCCGCGAACCGAGTCGGCATCGACGGCGGTGCCGTCCATGTGCACATAGCGCACCCCGGTGAGCTGCGCATCCTTGATGTCGATACGCATGAACTGCGGAAGGAATCTGAGCGGCTTCGTCGGCGGCGGTTCCGGCGGCGCATCGCGGATCTCGACGAGCGTATCGCGCGCCGTCACGGTCCTCACGCCGATGGTCTGAATGATCAGCTCGCGAAGCCGCGGCCGAACGACGATGTCGTGCGAGACGACGTGCACGCGCGGATGGTCGAGCTCGAAGCGTTCGACGTAGAGCGGTCCGGCGAGCCGGCCGCTGACGCCTTCTATATGTATGCCGAAGCGTTGGAGATGAACGAGTTGATTCTTCGCGAGCGCCAGGCCCGTCTCGGTGTACAGCAGCAGCCACAGCACGAGGATGGGAATCATCAGGATCGCCGCGACGAGCGACAGAATCCATTTCACCGGCGAGCGCGTGTGAGCCAGCAGCCAGCCGATGCAGGCGATCGCGAGGATGATGACGATCCACCAGAGCACGGCTAGAACAACGTCGAGAAATACAAGTGCAGCTTCGGGTCGCGCCCCTTCTCGGACAGCGGTTGCGCGACATCGATGCCGAAGCTGGCGACGGGAATGCGATAACGCACACCGAGGCCGACGGAATATTCCAGCGGATCGCCGAAATTGTTGAAGGCGTTGCCCGCGTCGAAGAAGGTGGCGAGCGCGAAGCTCTTCGGCAAGTCGCGCTCGACTTCGATGGTGCTGGTGAACAGATGTTTGCCGCCGACGCTCGCGTTGCGAGCGCTTGCGAGCTGCGCCGGAGTATCTTCGGGCGGCGGCGACAACTCATTGAGATCGAACCCGCGCACACTGCGGTCGCCGCCGGCGAAGAAACGCTGCGACGCCGGCAGCTCGGAGAAATCGGCGACCCAACTTGCGCCGATCTCGCCGCGCAGGCGCAGACGCCAGAGCGGTGCAATGCTGAAAATGCGTTCGGCTTGAAGCCTCAGCTGCAAGAACGAGGCTTCCGAACCGAGCGTGCTCGGCGAACCGCGCAGCTCCGCATACACGTGGTAGGGGCGCACCGGACCGCCGACGACGTAGCTCGGCAGCGTCGAATAGCTGATACCGGGAATGATCAGGAATTGCCGGTTCTGAAATGCCGGCGTGAGCTCGGTGGCGGGAAACTTCGTCGTTTCCTCGGAGAGCCTCAGGAACAGCACGCGCTGCCAGCGGCCGAGCGCTTCGGTCAGGCCGGCGCCGATTTCATAACGTTCGCTGACCGTGTCGCCGAGCTCTTCTTCGTTCGCGAGCGCGGTGAACTCGAGTTTCTCGAGCGCGACGTCCATCACCGGAATCACGTAGCGCGCGGAAATCTCCGACAAGATCGAGGACGCGATGATCTCCGTCTTCATGCGGTGACCGTTCGTGTTCACGCGTCGGTTGTCCCACGTGAACTTGCCGCGGGCGCGCGTGTCGGTGGCGTAGCCTGCACTGACGGCAAAGCGATGCTTGCGGGAGGGCTCGGCTTGGATCTTCACGTCGACGGTGCGCGAGTCGCGATCGGGCTCGGCGCTATCGATGTCGACGAGCGAGAAATACTGCGTATCGTCGAGCACGTACTGCGTGCGCAAGAGCGAATCGAGCGTGTACGGATCGCCTTCCTTCATCCGCAGCAATCGGCGCATCGCATCGTCGTCGATGACGTCCTGAGCGATGTCGATCTGGCCGTAGCGGTAGCGCTCGCCCGTCTCGAGCACGAGCTTGACCGTCGCACGCCGCTCGACGCGATCGATCACGAGCTCGTGGGTCGTCAATTGCGCGTCGAGATAGCCGTCGTTTCTCGCCGCACGGATCAAGGCATCTTTCACGCGATCGTAAGCGCCGTGATTGAGGCGCAATCCCGGCTTGAGATCGGGCGGCTCGCGCAGCTCGCGTAATGCACGCGCTTCCGCGCCGGGACCCCGAATGTCGATCTCGACTTCCGAGATACGTACCGGACGACCGGGCGTGACGAGAATCGTCACGCGCCACTTGCCGTCGCCTTCGTCTGCGACGCGATACTCGATTTGCGGTTCGTAGTAGCCGAGCGGTTCGAGCGCGCGTTCGGTTTCCGCCACGATGCGTCGCTGCAATCGCGACATGATTTCCGGCGTGACGTCCGTGCGCTCGGCGTAGCGCGTCAGGCTCAAGAAGGCGCGGATGTTGGTTTCGACCTGTTCGGTGACATCCGGGATTTCGATCGCGATCTCGCCGTGCGCGGACCATGCAGCCAGCCCGAACGCCGCGGCGAGAACGATGGCCCGCCAGTTGCGGCATTGAGCGAAGAATCGATGCTCGGCGGCGCGGCTCACTCGGGCGATGAATCGAAAGTGGTGTCGGGCACGATCGTCTCGTCGGGATCTTCCGCCTCGAACCAGACTTCGGGAACTTCCGTGCTCGTGAATTCGAAACGCGAAGTTCCGGTCTGTACCGCATTCGCATCGAAGCGGCGCTCGTGCAGGATCGTCCGTCCGTTGCGTTCGACGAGCAGCACGGTCGAGCAACGCGTGCCGTAACGATCGTTGACAATGAACGGCGCGGAGACGATGCGCTCCCACTCCGTCGGCAGTCCGGTGGAAGGCAGCTCATCGGGCGCCGCGGGCTGCCGATCGGCCAGGATCGCGAACAGCGTTTCGGGCACAATCTCCGGCTCTTTCAGCGCAGCGGCGAAACGTTCGCGCGTCCGCGTGAGCTTCGGCCACGGGGTGTTCAGCAAATGATTGCTGAGCCCGTAGATGCCCGGAGCCAGCGCGGTCGGCGCCTTCGGGCCACGGTTCGAGAAGTAGTACAAGGCGCGCGAACCGCCGACGAGCAAATTGAACCCGGAATAGCGCTGCGCCGCGCCGCGCAGGTCGTCGAGGAACTCCTTCGGCGAGGTCGCGCCCGTCAGAAATCTCGGCACGAGCGTGCCGCGCGAGGGTGCGCCTTCGATCGGCGCCTGCAGGTCACGATAGTTCGTGACCACGCCGAAGCGGCCCGAGCGGGCAACGCCGAGCCAGGTGCCGCCGGCCTTCAAATCGCGCCCGGCCAAAATGCGCGGATCGTCCTGCCACCAATTGAGCGGCGCGGCGGGACGATCGTGAAATTCGTCGCGATTGCCCGCCAGGACCAGGCGATAGCGGGGATGCGATTTCCAGGCGATCAACAACAAACACATGAGCGCATTGCGGCGGGTTCGGTGTCGGAACCCTCAAGTTGGGAATGCGGATCGAGTCCGCGTACGCAAAAGATGCTCCGCGATCCCTGACCCGAACGTGAATGCGACGCCAGCGGCGTCGGCCGGCATTCTACCTGGACGTGCGCCCCCAGAACCGGGCATTTGGCTCATCGCGCAAGGGCCGTGCGGCGCCGGCGTCGTACCACTCCTCGATGAGCCGGAAGGAGATGGAGTACGGCAACGGAAACGCGATCTCGCCCGCCGCGAGCTGCTCGCGAGTCACCCACCGCGCGTCTTCGAGCTCCCCGTCCTTCAGATCGATGTCGGTCGTTGCCGCGTGGGCCAGAAAGCCGATCATCAATGACGAAGGAAACGGCCACGGCTGCGAGGAGTGATATTCGACGACATCGACACTCACGCCTGTCTCCTCGCGGGCTTCGCGCACGACCGCGTCCTCGAGGCTTTCGCCCGGTTCGACGAAACCGGCGATCGTCGAATAGCGGCCCGGCGGCCAGGACGCCTGGCGTCCGAGCAGCGCTCGCTCGCCGTCGTGAATGAGCACGATGATGGCCGGATCGATGCGCGGGAATTGCTGATTCTCGCAGCTCGGGCAGCGCATCACGTGCCCGCCTTGCACGGGCACGTTCCGCGTCCCGCAGCGTCCGCAGAAACGCTGGCGTTCACGCCAAGTGATCATCGCTCGCGCATAAGCGAGCACGCCGGCTTCTTCAGGCGGCAGCTCGCCGGCGATCGCGCGCAGATCGCGAAAGCTGGCCGGCGGTTCGATCGGCGGTTCGTTCCCCGGATCCAACTCGAAGGCGAAACAGGCCCGCTGGCGATATTCGCCCAACAAGATGAGCTCGCCGGGATCGACGTGGCCGGGTATGACGCCGCCGCGAACGAAGAATTGCGCTGTCAGTCGCCCTTCCTGCACGACGACCAGATTTCGCGCACGCCAGACCGGGACGAAGATGCTGGCAGGATCTTCGAGCGCTGCACGAAGCCGCGCCTCGTCCTTACGCCACTCGGCGGCACGATTCAGATAAGGACCGGCGAGAAAATTCGGCTGCGAACGCGGCGGCGCCATGAGCTCACGTCAAGGTATTGGTCACGAGCCGAGTGTAGCAGCGCTGTGCACTTTGCCGATGAGCGATGTTGGCAAGCGTGAGATTGCCGGCCAACCGCAGCGCTGTCGGAAGTTCGGGACGAGTCGGCGAACGCTTCAGTCGGCATGTCGGACAGGCAACCGGAGTCATCGCTTCGCTGAGATACTGGCCCTGGCATTGCCGACAGCGCGTGAGCTTGAGGTCCTGGCCTTCGTTGAGCTGCTGCAGCAGGAACCATGCGTGCTCGAACGTGATCTCTCCCGGCTCGATCAATTGCCGATGGGTTTCGAAGGCGTCGCAGAACAGAGTGCCGATCTCGAGCCAGGTTTCTTCGTCCGCCGTCCTGAAGTTCGGCCGCAACAGTCCGAAGGTGCAAAAAATGCTCGTCAAGCATGCGGACTCGAACAGCAACTGCGCATTGCGCGTGAAGAAGCCGATGCGGCGCGGCGACTTGCCGCGACGGCGTACGGGCGGCGATTGGGTCTGCAGCGCATACGCTTTGCAAAGTCTGCGAATGCGATCGTCGGTGAGGCCGGTGCACGACTTGATCGTGCAGGTGCGGGCTTGATGACGAATCATGCGCAGCGCGAGATCGTGCCGCCGGCGTTCGCGAAAATAACGGTCGTTGCTGATGTGCATGGGACGCTCCTTGTCCTCGAGTTGGCGAAGAATCCGGTTGGGTGCGGGCAGCGCGAGATCGTTCCTCTTCGTGCTGCGCACGGCTACAGTGTGCGCGAAATTGACCTGCGCGCAAGGGCTGCGTTACAAGTAACGTCCGCCGCCGATGATTGCGCACGAAACGGTCAGGGAAGACTTTTAGGATAGATCCGCACTTACATCGAAAATCGATTCTGAAGGCTCACCAAGGATGGTCCGCCGATGTCTGCGAAGCTGTCTGCCTTGGGCGCGTCTGCGCCTGTATTGACACCGAGCTTGCTCGCTCGTCTGTACGAACTGAATTTCGATTATCTCGAGCTCGCGTTGGTCGAGCACCGCGATGCGCGTGCAGACGGCCCGCACCATTTGCCCAGGAATGTGGCGCAGAGTCTGGCCGAATGCCCGATAGAAGCGCGTCGCGCACTTGCGCGAACGACGTTCTCGTTGTACGCGCTCGGCTTCGAAGATCAGCACTTCTGGCGCAAAGCATTGCATGCGGGCGAGCGACCCATCGAAGCACGCTATCGTCGCGAGTCGCCCCAAACGTTCCGTACGTCGTTCTGCGAACTCGCGCTCTTACATGCCTGGCACGTTGCCGTTACGCAGCCCGTTGCCGCGCGCATGGTGTACGGGATGCCGCAGGACGTCGTTCAGCGCATGGAACGCGCTCGACTCTGGCAGCTGAAGCGAATCGCATCGGACTATCCCGAGCTGCTCATGCCGCGCTGGCCGACGAATCCTTGTTTCTGGCCTGACATGGTGCGCTTCGCGCGTCTCGGCGATCAGCGCCGTCTCAGCATGACGCAACAGCTCGGACATCAACTGATCGCAGCCGAACTGCTCGCTTGCGAAATGCCGAACAGCCCCGTGCGGCAGAGACAAAGCAACTTGTTGGTACAGCGGTTGGCGGCCAGACGGAGGTAGAGCTTGTGTTACAGGCGACCGGCTGCAGGCGACAGTTGCGCGCGATGATTGCCACTCCTGCAAAGGGAGAGGCGGACGTTCGGCGCGCACATGCGCGCTTTACCTTCAGCCTTCAGTCCTCAGTCTTCAGTCTTCAGCCTTCAGCCTTCAGTCTTCAGTCCTCAGCCCGCGCAGCTCGCGGGAGCGAGCTGCCGCGAGCCACCGCTCGCGCGCCGAACTTCGCTCGGATGCTGTCGAGCGCCGCGTCGAGATTTTGATTGCGCTGCGATGTAGGTACGGCAAACAAATCGAGCTGCGGTGCTTCGGTGAGGTCGCGGGCACCGACTCCGAGCAAACGAACAGCGGCGCGCGGTTGCTCGCGCAGCCATTCGTTCAGTAGCGAAGCTGCTGCGGCGACGAGCTGCTGAGTTTCATTCGTGGGCGGACGCAGGATGGTTTGACGCGTATAGGTCTTGAAGTCCTTGCGGCGGATCTTCACGACGATCACGCCCGAGACCCAGCCTTGTTTGCGCAGCCGCGCCGCCGTGCGGTCGGCAAGCTCTGCGAGCTGCGCGTGCATTTGTTTGCGGTCGGTCAGATCGATGTCGAACGTTTCTTCGGTGCTGATCTGTTTCTCGTCCCAATCGGCGATGACCGGCCGATCGTCGATCCCTGCTGCGCGAGCGCGGATCAGCGATGCATAGCGCCCGAAGATCGGTTGCAGCACGGCTTCGGGCGTTTGACGCAGATCGCGCAAGGTGAGAATGCCCATGCGTTCGAGTTGCGGTGCGGTTTTCGCGCCGATGCCGAACAGACGCCGGATCGGCAGCGGATCGAGCAAGGCTTGCACTTCTTCCGGCGCGACAACGACCAAACCATCCGGTTTGCGCAAATCCGAAGCGATCTTGGCCACGAGCTTGTTCGGTGCGACGCCGACCGACGCGGTCAAGCCGGTGCGTTCGCGAATGCGCGCTTTGATTTGCATTGCAATGGATGCAGCCGGTCCGAACGCCGTTCGACTGGCGGTCACGTCGAGGAAGGCTTCGTCGAGCGAGAGACCTTCGACGATCGGCGTGAACTCGTGAAAGATGTCGAACACGGTCTGCGAGACGGCCTTGTAACGCTCGAAGCGCGGCGGTACGCAGATGGCGTGCGGACAAAGCTCGCGCGCCTGGCGCATCGGCATGGCGGAACGCACGCCGTACTTGCGCACTTCATAGCTCGCTGCAGCGACGACACCGCGCTGACCGGTGCCGCCGACGATCACGGGCTTGCCGCGCAACTCTGGGCGGTCGAGCTGCTCGACCGATGCATAGAAGGCATCCATGTCCACGTGCAGGATCGAACGCAGCGCATTCATGGCACGTGGGGAGCGATCGAGGAGGGAAGGCGGCGCCCAGGTGCGCGCCGCCTGCGCGAGTTATTTCACTGTGATCGTGATGACCTTCGACATCACCGGCGGATCGTGCGGCACGTGCAGCTCATCGCCGACGATCAATTGCAGCGTGTGCTTGCCGGGTTTCAGCTCGATCGTCGTTTCCGTCTGGCCTTTGCCGAAGTGCAAATGCTTGTCGTCGGCCGGAATCGGCGCGTCGAGCGGCGGCGTCGGCGCATCGACGATGAGATGATGATGACCTGCGCCGTCGAAGGCGATGCCGGCGGGGGCGACGCCCATGCCTTTCAATCCGAACCGCACTGTCACGGGACTCGTGACGGTTTCGCCGTCCTTCGGTGCGATGAAGTACACCTCGGCACCAGCGGGCGCCGGCTTGCGCTTGACTTGTGCGATCGCGACGGTGGCGACGCACAGCGCCAGAACGGTAACCGCGGAAACGATGCGCTTCATTCGATCTCTCCTCAGTCGGGCAGACAATGTCGTGAGTCTAACGCGGTCTACGCAGCAAGGCAGCCGTCGTCCTGCGCCCCGTTCACGCGACCCCGACACGCATCTGTCGAGACTCGCTCGACTGCTGGCCCGCCCCGAGCTCTGCAGGGTCGAAATCGTCGACGTGAATCAGCTCCATGACGCGCCGATCGTATTCGCGCAGGAATGCCGCTTCCGTTTCGGAAAGGATGCCGGCCGCGACACCTTGCTGAATCTGTCCCGGCAGATCGAGCGCGGTGATGCGTCCGGTCTTCACGCCCTCGACGCGTAAACGCTTCTCGTACGCTTCCGCCGTGTCGGCCATTTGCAGCACTTCGTGCAGCAGACCGAGCGGATTGGTCGGCTCGACCGTCCGATAGATGCCGTCGGACAGTCGTTCGCGCGTTGCGCTCGGTCGTAGGACCGCCGCAGCGATCTCGTGCGCGAGCGGATCGCTAGGCGCGTGATACGTCTGGCCGCGCGGAAAGATGAAGAAGCGCATCAGCGCTGCAATCCAACGATTCGGGAAATTGCGCAGGAAGCTGTGAAGCTGCTCTTGAGCCTTGTACAGAAGGCTCCGGCAGGCCCACTCGACGAGCGGCAAGTCCTCGTCCGGTTGGCCTTGATTGTCGTAGTGCTTGAGCACCATCGAAGCGAGATACATGCACGACAGCACATCGGCGAGGCGACCGGAGAGCGATTCCTTCTTCTTCAAGTAGCCGCCGAGCGTCAGCATCGCCACGTCCGTCGCGAACGCAAACGAAGCGCTGAACCGGTTGATGTGCTGGAAGTAGCGCTGCGTCGGACCCGTTTCGGGCACGCGCGAGAAGCGTGCCAGCGTCAGCGCCATCACGAGCGAGCGCACGGCATTGCTGATCGTGAAACCGATGTGGCCGAACAACGCCTCGTCGAATTCCTTGAGGCCCTTCGCCTTGTCCTTCTCGCGAGCCGCGTTCATCTCGCGCAGCACGAACGGATGGCAGCGGATCGCGCCCTGGCCGAAGATCATGAGGCTGCGCGTCAGCAGGTTGGCGCCTTCCACCGTGATCGCGACCGGCACGAGCTGATAGCCGCGGCCTAGATAGTTCTTGGGCCCCAAGCAGATGCCCTTGCCGCCATGAATGTCCATCGCGTCGTTCGCGATGCTGCGGCCGAGCTCGGTGAGGTTGTACTTCAACATTGCCGACGGCACGGACGGGCGCTCGCCGCCGTCGATCGCGCCTGCCGTGACCGAGCGTGCCGCATCCATGATGTACGCGGTGCCGGTCATGCGCGCGAGCACTTCGGCCACGCCTTCGAAGTTGCCGACCGAGGTATTGAACTGACGCCGGATGCGCGCGTAGGCGCCAGTTGCGAACACGGCCGCTTTCGCCGCGCCGGTTGCGCTCGAAGGCAACGAGATGCAGCGTCCGACGGAGAGCTGCTCGACGAGCATGCGCCAGCCTTGGCCGGCCATCTTCGGTCCGCCGATGATGAAATCGAGCGGCACGAACACGTCCTTGCCTTGAATCGGTCCGTTTTGGAACGGCACGTTCAACGGGAAGTGCCGCCGGCCGATCGTGACGCCAGGCGTGTTACGCGGAATCAATGCGCAGGTGATGCCGTACTCGGTCCGCTCGCCGCCGAGCAGACGATCGGGATCGTAGAGCTTGAAGGCGAGCCCGATGACCGTCGCCACCGGCGCGAGCGTGATGTAGCGCTTCGAGAAATTGAGCTTGATGCCGACGATCTCGCGGCCTTCGTAGACGCCTTTGCACACGACGCCGATGTCCGGAATCGAGGCCGCGTCCGAGCCCGCGCGCGGACCCGTCAGCGCGAAGCAAGGAATCTCTTCGCCGCGTGCGAGTCGCGGCAGGTAGTACTCACGTTGCTCTTCGGTGCCGTAGTGCAGCAGCAGCTCGGCAGGGCCGAGCGAATTCGGCACGGCAACGGTCGAGGCGACGATGCCGGAGCGGCTCGAAAGCTTGGCGAGCACGCAGGAATGCGCATAGGCGGAGAACTCGAGCCCGCCGTACTTCTTCGGGATGATCATCGCGAAGAAGCCTTTCTGTTTGAGGAAGTCCCACACCTGCGGCGAGAGATCGGCGCGCCGGTGCGTGAAATCCCAGTCGTCGATCATGCGGCACAGCTCTTCGCACGGGCCGTCGAGGAACGCGCGCTCTTCCGGCGACAGTTTCGGCACTGCGGCCGACATGAGCTTTTCCCATGCGGGCCCGCCGGTGAAGAGCTCGCCGTCCCACCACACCGTGCCGGCCTCGAGCGCGTCCTTTTCCGTTTGCGACATCGTGGGCAGCATGCGCCGGTACGTGCGCAGGAACGGACGCGTGATGAAACGGATGCGGAATGCATCGATGTTGAGGAGCACGAGGCCTGCGAGCACCAGCCACAGCACGATCAGCCAAGCGAGGCCCGCCGAACCGAACCATGTATAGAGCAGCAGCGCTCCGCCGTACGCAATCGTCGCAGTCAGCAACGAGACGCGTTGATAGGCGAGAACGAGCGCACCGCCCAAGAACAGTAACAACCAGAACACGCTGCTCACGATGAAACCTCAACGTAACCGCACGCAATCGTCGCGCGAGCGAGAAGGGAAAAACAGTGCGGATGACACTAGCTCGCAAGGCAGGACACGGCAAGCGGTCGAAGTCCCATTTCTCGCGGATTCGTTTGAAGGATTGTCCGACAATCCGGCGATACGTGGCGCTGGCCGTTGAGTGCGCAAACGAAAACGGCGAAGCGATCGCTCGCTTCGCCGTCTCGTGTATCGAATGAAGATGCGTGAGGCGTTAGATCAGTTCCTTCACGCCGTCGCGCTCTTCGAGCAGCTCCTTGTGGGTTGCATCCATACGCTGACGGCTGAAGTCGTTGATCGAAAGGCCCTGCACGATCTGGTAGTCGCCGTTCTTGCAGGTCACGGGGTAGCCGTAGATGACGCCTTCAGGGATGCCGTAGCTGCCGTCCGAGGGTACGGCCATGCTGGTCCAATCGCCGTCCGGCGTGCCGAGGACCCAATCGCGAATGTGATCGATTGCAGCCGATGCGGCCGAGGCGGCCGAAGATGCGCCGCGCGCCTTGATGATCGCAGCGCCGCGTTGCTGCACGACGGGGATGAAGGTGTCCGCGTACCACTGCTGATCGACGAGCGAGAGCGCCGGCTTGCCGTCGACCGTCGCGTGATGCAGGTCGGGGTACTGCGTCGAAGAGTGATTGCCCCAGATGATGACTTTGCGAATCTGCGAGGTGTGCGTACCGGTCTTCTCCGCGAGCTGCGACAGCGCGCGGTTGTGATCGAGGCGGACCATCGCGGTGAAGTTGCGCGGATTCAGATTCGGCGCATTGCGTTGTGCGATCAGTGCATTGGTGTTGGCCGGATTGCCGACGACTAGCACGCGAACGTTGCGGTTGGCGACCTCATCGAGCGCCTTGCCTTGCGCGGAGAAGATCTGCGCGTTCGCCAGCAGCAGATCCTTGCGTTCCATGCCCGGACCGCGCGGACGTGCGCCGACGAGCAATGCGACGTCGCAGTCCTTGAACGCGACTTTCGGATCGTCCGTCGCCACGATCTTGTTCAAGGTCGGGAACGCGCAATCGTTCAGCTCCATCACGACCCCGTTCAGAGCCCCGAGGGCCGGCGTGATTTCGAGCAAGTGCAGATTGATCGGCTGGTCGGGACCGAGCATCGCGCCGGAAGCGACTCGGAACGCAAGCGCGTAGCCGATCTGACCGGCCGCGCCGGTGATGGCCACATTGACGGGACTCTTCATGGACTAGGTTCTCCGGTTCACGGGCAAAAAGCGGGCGCGAATTCTAGCAAGGCCTTGTCGCGAAAGGGCTCGCGGGACGGACGACCCGCCTCGACCCAGGCCGGCAACAGAAAAGAATTCGCCTGGGGCTTGCAATCGATCTAGTGTTGTAGTTATCTATAACACTAGATAGGCTGAAGGCTGAAGGCCCCGAGCCCCCGAGATCCAGGAGTCTCGCCATGAACCCATTCAAGAAATCGCTGCTGGTCGCCGTTGCGGCTCTCGCCTTTGCGGGTCAGGCCAACGCGACGCCCCCGGCTGTCCTGACGGCGCTCCCGGAAGTCCTGGTACTTGCCTCGGAGGTCGGTACGTGGATCGCGGAGGAATGGCAGGCGTTGCGCGAGGTCCTGCTCAGTGTGCCGCGGGCCGTGTATCACGAGTGCAAGACAGCGGTCTCGGTCTTCGACGCTTCCGATCGCGTCATGGTCACCGCGACGAATTTGTCGTCGGAGTCGAGCGAAGGCGATGCGAACGTCTCGCGCGGTTGAGCCACGTGCCGAGCGATAGCAAAACGGCGACGGGACCTTCTGATACAGCCGATCGATCTGACCTTCCGCCCGCCAGGATCTACACGAGCCACTCAGACACCATGATGGATCGCGATTGGAACGACACTCAGCCGATCTATCGGCAACTTCGCGATCGCGTCGTCGCGATGATTCTCGACGGCGTGCTGAACGAAGGCGATCCGTTGCCTTCTGTGCGCACTGTCGCTCAGGAATATCGCGTCAATCCACTGACGGTGTTGAAGGGCTACCAACAATTGGTCGACGAACAGCTCGTCGAATCTCGCCGAGGGCGAGGCATGTTCATCAAAGACGGCGCGCGAAGGCTCCTCTTGCAGGGCGAGCGCGAGAAATTCTTGAACGAAGAATGGCCGAAGATCGTTGCGACGATGCGGCGGCTGGGCCTCGAGCCGACCGAGCTGCTCGCTGCTGCGCAGGCCGAGAACGATGGTTCGCAGGAGCGCTGATATGCCGGTCGTAGAAGCACAAAGACTCCGTAAAGCATTCGGCGAGAGCGTCGTGCTCGACGATGTGAGCTTTCGGATCGAGGAAGGCCGCATCGTCGGGTTGATCGGGCCGAACGGCGCGGGCAAAACGACCGCGCTCAAGGCCATTCTCGGCTTGACTCGCTACGAGGGCACGTTGCGAGTGCTCGGACGCGATCCGTATCGCGATCGCGACGAGCTCATGCGCGACGTCTGCTTCATCGCAGACGTCGCGGTGCTGCCGCCGTGGCTGCGCGTGCATCAGGCGCTCGATTTCGTGGCCGGCGTGCATCCGCGCTTCGATCGGGCAAAGGCGCAAGCCTTCCTCGCGCGCACGTCCATCAACTCGAAGAGCCGCGTGCGCGAGCTCTCCAAGGGCATGATCACGCAAGTTCAATTGGCGCTCGTCATGGCGATCGATGCGCGCCTGCTCGTGCTCGACGAGCCGACGCTCGGGCTCGACATCCTGTATCGCAAGCAGTTCTACGACTCGCTGCTCAACGACTACTACGACAAGAGCCGCACGATCATCGTGACGACGCATCAAGTCGAGGAGATAGAGCACGTGTTGACGGATCTCATGTTCATCGATCGCGGACGCATCGTGCTCGATTGCAGCATGGAGGATCTCGAGACGCGTTACGTCGAGCTAATGGTGCGGCCGGAGCACGTCGCGTCGGCGCGGGCGCTCGGACCTTTCAACGAACGTCAAGTGTTCGGGCGAAGCGTCATGCTGTTCGATGGCGCCGACCGCACACGCCTTGCTCAGTTCGGCGAGCTGCGTACGCCAAGCATCGCCGACCTGTTCGTGGCACTGATCGGCGATCGACAGAGGGTTGCGGCATGAATGCGAATGTCGAAGTACGCGACGACGCGCGGAGCGCTACGGACCTCGGGATCCAAGACGACGCCCGCAAAGTGCGTCCGTTCTACTGGCTGCTGCGCCGAGAGCTGTGGGAGAACCGCTCGATCTATGTCGCGCCCATCGCGGTCGCGCTCCCGATTCTGCTCGCCGCGCTGGTGAACATCGTCGGAATCGCGCGAAACGGCGTGGTGTTCGATCAGTCCGGAGAGTTCTTCCGATTAGCCAATCTCGGCCTCTACGGCTTGTTGATCGCGGCGATGGCGATCACCGCGGCCTTGGTGACTTGGTTCTATTGTCTCGACGCGCTCTACGGCGAGCGTCGTGACCGCAGCATTCTGTTCTGGAAATCGCTTCCCGTATCGGACACGAAGACGGTGTTGTCCAAGCTGCTGGTCGCGCAGCTCGTGATTCCGCTGATCGCGATTCTCACGGCTTACGCGGCCTATCTGCTGCTATGGATCGTCGGCAGCCTGGTCCTGGTTTTCAAAGGCGTGAGGCTCGGACTGTTGCTTGCGAACACACCGATCGGCGAGCTGTTCGCAATGCATCTGTACATGTCGATCGTTGCGACCTTGTGGTTTTTGCCGTTGCATGCATGGCTCCTGTTCGTTTCATCGTGGGCGCGTCGCGCAGCACTGCTTTGGGCCATTTTGGTGCCTGGCGCGATCGCTCTTGCCGAGTACGTTGCCTTCGGCACGAACTGGTTCGCCGCATTGCTGCAGGAGCGCCTTTCCGGCGGCCTCGAGCATGCATTCGATAGCGTGTCCTCGCTCGGGCTCCAGCTGCGTTCGGGCGGCGAGAACATGGGCTTCGAAGGAGGGTTCGATCCGAGCAGAGTCGGAGATTCGCTGCTCGATGCGCTCACGCCGGGTAATTTCCTCGCGCAGCCCGGGCTATGGATAGGCATAATCGCTGCTGGGATGTTCGTGGCTGGGTCGATCTGGATGCGCCGCTATCGCGACCCGCTGTAACTTGCCAAACGCTCAAGTCGACCCCACCTACTGACGCCCCTCGCACGCGCGCTGCCTTGGCGTGTCGTGGGAACCTTGGCGTGTCGTGGGAACAATGACACCTCATCATCGCTTGACCATAAATGGCTGAGCAGTGTCGCGATGACGGCTCACCCGGGAAGGCTGCGCCAGGATGCGGGTTAGGCCGCTGCGGACAACATCTCGGCCGGGGCGATGCCCCAGGAGAAGCAGCATGAGTCGACTAGTTTGCATTTCCAATCGAATCTCGTTGCCGCGCAAGACCGCCGCTCCAGGCGGGTTGGCGGTTGGAATCCTCAGTGCGCTGAAGCGCACCGGCGGTTTGTGGTTCGGTTGGGGAGGCGAAACAGTCGATACCGAGCCGGGCGATCCTGACATCCATATCCGCGACGGCGTGACGTATGCGACCGTCGATCTTCGCGAACGGGAATTCGAGCAGTACTACAACGGCTATGCGAACGACGTGCTGTGGCCGCTGTTTCACTACTTCTTGAAGGGGATGCGCTACACCCATGAGCAGCGCGACGCCTACGAGAGCGTCAATCGAACCTTTGCGGCGAAGCTCCTTCCGCTTCTTCAGCCGAAGGACATCATCTGGGTGCACGACTATCACTTGATTCCGCTCGGCCGCTTGTTGCGCGAGCAGGGTGTGAAACGTCCGATCGGCTTCTTCCTGCACATCCCATTCCCGAACATCGAGATGCTCCGCGTGCTGCCGTCGTATGCAGAGATCTTGAGCGATTTGACGAACTACGATGTCGTCGGTTTTCAGACCGAGAACGATCTGCGTGCCTTCCATTCGGGTATCGAGCACCTGTTCGGCGCCGAAGCGATCAAGCCGGATGGACGCATTCGCATCGGCGACCGGCTACTGCGTGCTGGAGTGTTCCCGATCGGCGTCGATGTGAAAGCCGTGCAGGACGAGGCGACGGCAGCGATGAACACCGATGTCGTTCGCCGCATGGTCGACAGCCTGATGGGGCGCTCATTGATGATGGGCGTCGATCGGCTCGACTACAGCAAAGGGCTGGTCGAGCGCTTCCATGCTTACCAGCAGTTCCTCGAGGCCTACCCCGAGAATCTCGGCCGCGTCACGTACATTCAAATTGCGCCGCTATCGCGCACCGACGTTCGCGCCTACGTCGAGATCCGTCAATCGCTCGAGCAAGCCGCAGGCCGCACGAACGGCCGATTTGCCGATACCGACTGGACGCCGATCCGCTATCTCAACCGCAATTTCCCGCACGCCACGCTGATGGGATTTCTGCGCGCGGCGAAAGTGGGCCTGGTCACGCCGCTGCGCGACGGCATGAATCTGGTGGCGAAGGAATTCGTGGCGGCACAGGATCCGACCGATCCTGGCGTGTTGATTCTCTCGAGCTTGGCAGGCGCCGCGCGCGAGCTGACGTCGGCGCTGCTCGTCAATCCTTACGATACGCGCGCCGTGGCGCACGCGATTCAAGCGGCGCTTGCGATGCCTTTGTCCGAGCGTCGCGAGCGCCATGCAGCCATGATGCAAGTGCTCAAGCGCAACGACATTGCTGCCTGGACGCGGCGTTTCGTCGATGCGCTCGAGCAGGCGCAGCAGTCCGATTCGCGCGTGCGCGCCGTCGGCGCCACACTCTGAGTGGGCCGGCGAGCCGCGCCGCATTCGCTCGCGAAAGTTTCTATACGTTCTTCGGCGATTCCTCGACGTCTTTGCGCGCTTCGGTCTTCGGGCGCGGCTTCTGGTTCACGAGCAGGATGTCTTCGCGCTCGAAGCTCTCGAGCAGCTTCAACACGATCGCCTGCTGAATGTCCATGTGACGGTTGTAGTCGGCGACGGTCACGTAATACACGGTCTCGAAGTCGAACGCGTTCGCGCCGATCTTTGCCAGGTGCGCGCGCTCGAAGCGCGTGTTCGGATGCTCGTCGATGAGCGAACGGATCAGCGTCGGAATGCGTGCCAGCTTCTCGGGCGGCGTATCGATGCTGACGCTGATCGGCAGCACGACGCGCCGCTCGCGCAAGCGCGAATAGTTGCGCATGCGGCTGTTCATCAGATTCGCATTCGGGATGATGATCTGCTCGCCGCTCACGCTGCGCAGACGCGTGCTCTTCACGCCGATGTATTCGACCGTGCCTGCGAAGTTGTCCACCTCGAGCGCGTCGCCGACGACGAAGGGCCGATCGAGCGTGATCGCCAACGATGCGAACAGATCCCCGAGGACGTTCTGCACCGCCAACGCGACCGCAATGCCGCCGATACCCAAACCGGCCAGGAGCGGCTTGATCTCGACACCGAGATTGTCGAGCGTCAGCAGGACGACGAACGACCAGATCGTGACTCGCGCGATGAAGCCGATGATGCCGAACGTGCTCGCAACCGCGCGATTGGCCAACATCTCGCGCTGAGCGCGCTGTTCGAGCCAGGTGCGCACTGCCGTCGAGCCCCATAGGCCGGTCTGCCAGAAGGCAGCGATCGTGAACACCGTCCACACGAGCGTCGTGAGCTTCGGCGGCAAGCTCAGGGTGTGAAGCCCGGCAAAAAGCGCAGCGATGACCAGGAATGCCGCGGTCGTGCGGCTCGCCACCTTGAACGGCAGCTCCATCATTTCGGCCTGCGGTGTCGCCGCGTACCGCGCAAATTGCATGCTCACGAGCCGCCGGGCGAACAGCAGCACTGCCAAGACGAGCGCGGCGATGCCTGCGGCGATCGTCCATTGCCAAAGCGAGTTGCCGAGAAAGATTTCTGCGAACAAGCCTTCAGCGTCGGTCATGGCGGATGTGCGAGAAAATCGAAAGCGTTAGGTTACGCAGAGAAGCCGGCGCGAGACCAGCGCCTGCAACGACCGGCAATGCCGGAAAGCTGTGCGAGCAACTACGGGCGCCGTGATTTCGGCCGGTCGGTCCGATCTCTGCTAGGCTTCGTACGGTTTCGACAACCATCAGAATAGCCGACGGTGTTATTTGAATCTCAACGGACCGACGGAGCGCTGCTGCTACGGCTGCGCGGATCCTGGCGCATCGCGAACGTCGCTGAGATCGAACGTGCGCTGCGCGAGATCGGCGGCGAGCGCGAGTCGCGCTTCGAGATCGACTGCTCGGGACTGGAAGCGCTGGATCTGTCGGCCGCGTGGCTGCTCGAGAAGCGGTTGGCGGAGCTTCGCACCGAAGGTGCGCAAGTTCAGTTCGTCGGTACGGTGCCAGGGCATTTGAGCTTCATCCGCGAGCTCATCGAACGCGGTCCGGAACCGGTCGAACCGGCGCCGCCGGGTCGCCGCAATTGGCACGATGTCATCGCGTGGCTCGGCCGAATATCGATTTCTCGCTTGCGCGAGACCATGAGCGCAATCGCATTCCTGGGACGCATGGCGGTGACGGCGCTGCGTTCGATGCGCAGCCTGCAGCATCTGCGCTTTGCATCCATCACACGACATATATATGAGACGGGAATTCAGGCCATCCCGATTGTCGCGTTGATCGCGTTCTTGATCAGCGTGATCGTCGCCTATCTCGGCGCGCAGCAACTGCGGCAATTCGGTGCCGAGATCTTCACCGTCGATCTCGTGGCGATCGCCGTGCTGCGCGAAATGGGCGTGTTGCTGACCGCCATCATCGTCGCCGGCCGTTCAGGCAGCGCGTTCGCCGCGGAGATCGGCGTGATGCGTTTGAACGACGAAGTCGACGCGCTGCAGTCGATGGGCGTCGATCATTTCGAGGTGCTGGTTCTGCCGCGCATCATCGGACTCATCATCGCGCTGCCGCTGCTCACGATCCTGGCCGATGCCATGGGCCTTGCCGGCGGCGCGTTGCTGTCGGCGCTGTTGCTCGACATCTCGCTCACTCAGTTCATCGATCGAGTGCAGGATGCGCTCGCGCCGACGACCTTCTGGGCCGGCTTGGTCAAGGCTCCTGTTTTCGCCGCGCTGATCGCGATGGTCGGTTGTTACCGCGGTCTGCAGGTTCGCAGCTCTTCGCGCGAGCTCGGACGCCTGACGACGATCGCCGTCGTGCAATCGATCTTCCTGGTGATCTTCGCGGATGCGGTGTTTGCGGTGATTTTTGTCGAGTTGGATTTCTAGAGGGGCCTGGGGCGTGGGGCTCGGGGCTTGGGCCAAAAAGAGCTACAGAAGGGATGGGCGACGGCAAGAAGCGCGTCGTGAGCGCGATCGCCTTCGTGACTCGTGTTTGATGACCGTGACTCGTCGCAATTGGTGATCCGTGATTCGTGGAAAATCTGGAATGCATATGCATGAACCGAGCGCCCAAGGCGGCCCCGCGCTCCGATCCCCGCGCCCCGCGCCCGCTCGTGCAGGGCACGAGCCAGTGATCTCCGTCCGCGGCGTCGTCAATCGCTTCGGTAAACAGGTCGTGCACGACGGTGTCGACCTCGACATCTATCGCGGCGAGGTGCTCGGCATCGTCGGCGGATCGGGCAGCGGTAAGTCGGTGCTGTTGCGCACCATGCTGGGGCTGCATCGGCCCACCGCGGGACAAGTGTTCATCGAAGGCAAGGACATCACGCAGATGTCGGAGGCCGAACTGCTCGACGTCAAGCGGCGTTATGGCGTGACGTTTCAGCACGGCGCACTGTTCAGCTCGCTCACGGTCGCAGAGAACATTCAATTGCCGATTCGAGAATATTTTCCGGCATCGTCCGAGGCGCTCGAGCAGTTGACGGAGCTCAGATTGCGCATGGTGGGTCTGCCGCTCGATGCGGGCACGAAACTTCCCTCGCAGCTCTCGGGAGGCATGGTGAAACGCGCGGCGTTGGCACGTGCGCTTGCACTGGATCCTACGCTCCTGTTCCTCGACGAGCCGACGGCGGGGCTGGATCCGATTTCGGCGGCCGCATTCGACGACCTGCTCGTCTATTTGCAGCGCGCGCTCAATCTCACCGTCGCAATGATCACACACGATCTCGATACGATCGTGAAAACGTGCGATCGTGTCGCCGTGCTGGTTGACAGGAAAATCGTCGTCGATACCCTCGACGGCATCATGAGCAACGACCATCCATGGATTCGCGAATATTTCCATGGGGCGCGGGCCCGAGCCGTGCCGCGCGCGGGAGAGAAGCGATGAGGCGGGCGACGGCGCTCGCAGCCTCGCACTTCGATTATGGAACGTGAAGCCAACTATCTGGCCGTAGGCACCTTCATCCTGCTCGTGCTCGCCATGGGTGTCGGGTTCGTGCTGTGGTACACGGATGCGAACGACGGCCGCGCATACGAGATCTACGAGATCGAGTTCGCCGGCAGCGTGAGCGGACTGAACCGCGGCAGCCCGGTACGTTACTTGGGGGTCGATGTCGGCCGCGTGCGCCGGCTGGCGATCGATACCGACAATCCGAGCCGCGTCAACGTCGTCGTCGAGATCGACGAGACGACACCGATTTCTTCCGCGACTCGCGCCAGCTTGAGCTTGCAAGGCGTCACCGGTTTGCTGTTCGTCAATCTGCGCGAGGCGGCGGATGTCGACAAGACGCAGCCGCTACGGCAAGGCAAGCGGTATCCGTTGATCGAGTCGGTCGCTTCGGAGTTCGATATTCTCCTTGCGACGCTGCCGGAGGTGATGGGCCGCGCGACGGCCATTCTCGAACGCATCGGACGCCTGCTCTCGGACGATAATCTCGCCGCGGTGCGCACGACGCTGAACAATCTCGAACGGGCGAGCGTCGGACTGCCGGACACGGTCAAGAACGTCGGCCAGCTCGTGAGCGAGATGCAAACGACGGTCGCCGAGATTCACGCGACCGCAGCCAACTTGCGAGAGATTTCGACCGGCGCACAGCCCGAGATTCAAGCGATGCTCGCGAAGTTGAACGTCGTTGCCGAGAATCTGCAGCAGGCCTCCGAGCGGATCGATCGTTTCTCGCAACAAAGCGAAACTCAGCTCGGCAATTTCACCGAGCACGGCCTGTTCGAATTTCAACGTTTGGTGCGCGAGGCGCGCTCCGCCGCACGCGAGTTCCGCGACTTGTCGCGCAGTCTGCGCGACAATCCGTCGCAGATCCTTTACGAGCCGCCCGAAAGCGGCGTGCCAATCGCCAAGTGAGGCATGTAACGAACATGGTTACGACGACCGGATCGCTCGTGCGCCGCGACGAATACCAGTCGCTTGCTCGGCGTGCGGCCCTTGCTGTTACGGTAGTTGTCGCATCGCTGCAGCTGGCTGCGTGCAGCACGGCATCGTTGCTCGACAGCGAGATCCCCGTACCGACGAACTATGTGATCGCGCCATTGCCGCCTGCGACGAGCGCCGTGTCGACTGCGGCGTCGCATGTCGATTTGGCGATCGGCCGGCCCGATGTCGCTCCCGGCCTCGACACGCAACGGATTGCAGTGCTGCGCGGACGCGAGCTCGACTACTATCGGCGCGTGCAATGGGGCGGCACGACGACCGAGCTCGTGCAGTCCTTTCTCGTGAACTCGCTGCAAGATCAGCACTTGTTCCGCAGCGTCACTGCGGAGCAGGCGCGGGTTGCCGGGCCGTACATCCTCGATACCGAAGTGCGCGATTTTCAGGCGGAATACGTTTCCGGACGTTCGGCGCCGCGCGTGCGCGTCACGATCGTCGGCCGCCTGGTGCGCGTTGCGGATCGCAAACTCGTGGCGACCATCCCTGCAACCGCGGTGCACGATTGCGACGACAATCGGATGAGCGTCGTGGCGGCAGCGTTCGAAAGCGCAGCGCACGAAGTCGCACAGAAGCTTGCGCAGGAGACTGCGGCGGCGATCGTGGAGGATCGCGAGCGGTTGTCGAAGAACGATGCCCCCTAGTGCGCCCGTGTCTGGTGCCGGTGCGGTCGACCTAACCGCGGACCGTCGACACCTTTTCTGCACCCGTATCGTGCGCTGGGCGGCTCTCGTGCTTGCCGCATGGGCCACGGCGGCTTGCGCGGCCGGCACGGACAGTCGCGATTTCACCGGGACCGTCATCAAGGTCTTCGACGGCGATAGCTTCATCGTGCGTGCTTCCTCGAAGCCGCACAAAGGACGTGACATCGAAGTGCGGCTCATGGACATCGATGCGCCTGAGAAAAATCAGCCTTATGCCGATCGCGCGCGTGCCGCGCTCATCGAGCTCATCGATGGCCGCACAGTGTTCGTCGATGTCGTCGACACGGATCAATACAAACGGAAGATCGCCCGCGTATATCGCGAGCCGGATCGTTTGGACATCATCCGCGCGCTCGTTGCCGGCGGCCACGTATGGGTGAACAGAAAGTTCGCGAAGGATCCGTCGCTCCTCGCCCTCGAAGATCGTGCGCGCGAGAAGCGGCAAGGGATGTGGGCATTGCCGAAACGCGATCTCGTGCCGCCGTGGGACTACCGACGCGAGCGCAGGCGCGAGCAGCAACAATCTCCGGCATCATCGCGAAGATCGAGTGCAGATCAGTTGCAGACGGCGCCTTGAAGCTGCTGCAACGCTTCAGAACGTGCTCAGCCCCGTCGCTTCCATGAGGCGATAGCGCCAGTACTTGCCGCGATCCTCATCGCGATAGGCGCCGAATGGCGCGGTGTACTCCGTGCCGAGCGGACCTTCGTTGTTCCAAAGCCGCGCGAAGTAACCGAGCATCTCGGCCGCAAGCGGCTGATCGACGCTCATTTCAAGAGCGACGTTCGCCTCGAGGTTGTAGTTGCCGATGTTACGGCGAGTCAGATTGGCCGATCCGAGCGAGACGATCAGCCGATCGCCGCGCGAGATCAACGCCAGTTTCGTATGGAATTGCTCACCGCGCGTGCGATACCAGCGTACGGCGATCTTCTCGTCGCTGCGCGTGACGAGCTCGTTCGCAACCGGGCGGTTCGGCACGCCGTCCTTTTGACGGCCGAATGCATCGCGGCTCGGATCCAGTATGAGCTGCACGGCGACATTACGCTGCGCCGCCGAGAGCAGTGCATCGATGACTTTGCGGTCGGAGAGATAGAACGTCGCAATACGGATGGTGTCGCCGTTACGAGTGGAGGCGATCGCATTCAATAAGTGATCACGGATGGCTTCTTCGGTGAGGTAGGCAAGGTGAATCGCGCCGCGCGGATCGGCAGTCAATGACGCTTCTTTGCCCGATGCGTAGACGTGGCCCTTCCATCCGGAAAGGCGTGCAATCGCCAGCTCGCTGCGAATCAGTTCTTGGGCAAGGGCGCCCGTAAACCGCACTGCGACGTTCGAATGCGCGCTGCTCGCATCGTGCGGATTCGCGGATGTCACCAATCCGACCAGCGTACCGTCGGCGCGGTCCGCAACGATGAGCTTGCGATGGTTGGCCTTGAAGTTGGCGAGTGCGAGCCAGCTCCGTAACGTGATGCGCGAAGGACCGGTATCGAAAGGATTCGGCAGCCAACCTGCGTCCGGCGCATTACCCCACCATTGAGCGAACATGCGCCACAAGGCCGAATAGAACGGATTCGAGTCGCGCAGCTGCGTCAGGTCCGTGACGACCACATCGATGCCGCCGGCGCGTAGCTCGTCGAAGAGGTTAGAGGTCAGGCCGCCGTAAACGTCGTTGATCGGATCGGTTACGAGCAGGATCGTGATGTCGGGCTTGGCGCGCTTCTTTGCGAGCAGTCGATCTGCGAGCTGGCGGCTCAAGGGTCGATACACGGCGCTCTCGGCGCCCATCAGATCGTTGATCAAGAAGAAATCGGCGACGATGAACGTTTCGGCCACATCTGCGATCGCAAACACTTCGTCGAAGATCGAGTGTTCGTGAACGGTTTGTCCTTGCGGCGTGCGGTAGGTGAGGTCGAAGAGAAAGCGCACATCGCTCGGAGCGACGGCGACTGCAGGCGTGGCGATGTCGGTGCCCGGCGGCATCGGCTTGTAGACGTGCCACGTTCCGACAGAAACCCACCACGCGAGCAAGGCGTAGGCGATCCAGCGCTTCTTGAACCCCATGAGTGATGTTTCCGGCCGCGCATGTACACGCGTTGTTTCGCCAAGCTAGCAAAATCCCGACACAAAGCCAGAGGTGCGCTCATCGTTTTGCGAACCGCCGTTCAACGTGCAGTCGCGAACGTTTGCGCCCAGTAGATTCCGGCATCGCTCTTGGGATCGACCGCGAATGCGATCCCCATCTCGCGGTAGTGCCGACCCATGATGTTCGAGCAATGCCCGGGACTTGCGAGCCAACCCCGCACGACAGCGTCCGCCGTGGGTGCGCCGGCGGCGATGTTCTCGGCGACGTGGCGCCATCTATAGCCTGCCCGCGTCACGCGTTGTGCGGGCGTACTGCCGTCGGAGCCCTCGTGCTCCAGACGGCCATGACGCGCCATGTCTTGTGCATGTTGAGGCGCGGCCTTCGTCAACGGTGCCGACAGCGTGAGCGGCGGCGCGGCATCGAATGTCGTGCCGCCGCATTTGCGGGGCTTGGCACGTGCCGCGTTGACGAGCGTAAGTACTTCGCGTGCGATCTCATTCGCTTGTTTCGGACTCGGCAGCTCGATCGGTTTTGCAATGACGATCCACACATTGCGTCCGCGGCGCGCAATGCCGAGCGTCGTGAATTGCGGGTTCGTGACGACAGCGCAGTACTGCTGCTCGAGCACGTTCAAGATCGCCCGATCGTCGGGTGCGCCCAATACGCGCATCGACGAGGAGCTCGCGGCGCGATAGTGCGTCTTCTCCAAAGCCTGTTGCAGACGGCCGCCTTTCGCCCACTCCGCCGCAACTGCATCGAGCGCTCGGCTGCGCTGCAACCGCTCGGCCGTTCCTGCGGCGCCGCTGCAGCCGCGTGCGCGGAGCGCATTGATCTGATCCGCGAGATCCGCCGCATTCGCCGCGGTGCTTGCGAGCAGGACCGCCGCAATGGCGGCAAGACACCCGGCGCGCCCAAAGTGTTTTCTCATTCGCTCAATCGTGCGCTAGCGCAGCTCCAACCCGCTGCTCCTTACGATCGTATCGATCACTTCGCGCGGTCGGCCAGGTTCCGCCAATTGCTCGAACGTACATTGCTTCGGCAGCTTGTCCGGGCGCCAGCGCACGAGCTTTGTACCATGCCGGAAGCGCCGGCCGCTCACGTGATCGTATTGCACCTCCACGACGAGCTTGGGTTTCAGCGGCTCCCATTCCGTCGACCGCTCGGTGCTCCAGCGGCTCGGCGCGCCAGGCGCATCGCCCGTGAAGCCGGGCGGTGCAATGAGTTTTTCGAGCTGTTTGGTCAACGCGGCGCGCTCTGCTTTCGGGATCGCCGAAGTGAAGCCGACGTGATCGAGCTTGCCGTCTTCGTCGTAAAGGCCGAGCAGCAAGGAGCCTACCTCGCGGCTACCCGATGCGTAGCGAAATCCGCCGACGACGCAGTCCGCCGTGCGCATGCGTTTCACTTTGAGCATCATGCGTTCGCCAGAGCGATACGGCTCGTCGATGCGTTTGGCAACGACGCCGTCGAGTGCGCCGCCTGCATGATTGAGCCATCGTTGCGCTTCGCTGCGGGCGCGCGTGTAAGGGCTCAGCCGCAGCAGTCCAAGATTCTTGAGCGCTAGATAGAACTGTTCGAGCGCTTCGCGACGCTGCAACAGCGGTGCGCTCACCAGATTGCGGTTGTCGCGATCGACGAGGCAATCGAACAGCACGTAGATGGCAGGCGTTTCCTCAGCGAGTCGCCGGATGCGACTCGCCGCGGGATGCAGGCGCATTTGCAACGCATCGAACGAGAGCGAGTGACCGACCGGAATCGCCAGCTCCCCATCGACGACGAAATGTTTCGTCGGCAGCGCGGCGAGCCCGGCGACGACCTCGGGAAAGAAGCGCGCGAGCGACTTGCCGGACTTTGCGCGCAGATCGATGTAATCGTCGCAACGGAATGCGAGGCAGCGGAATCCATCCCATTTCGGCTCGAATTGCCATGCGTCTCCTTCGGGCAAGGCATCGACCAGCTTCGCTTCCATCGGCGCAGTCGTGACCGGAATCGGCAGTCCCGAAGAGCGACGGATTCGAGAGGCCATCGCTCACACCCGAGCGTGCGCTCCGGTATCGCGCCGGCGTCGAGCAGGCGGCGACTTGGCGTGTCCGTCGACGAGCTTACGCATCGCAGGCTCGAGCGGCGCTTCCGAATGGCAATACGCTTCCCAAGCTTTCATCTTGCCGAGCAATCCGGGAACGGTGCGAATGGTGTAGCGGGTCGGATCGAGCCCGGCTTTGACTTGCGACCACGTGAGCAAGACGGACACCGTAGGAATCTCGCGCAGGCGCGGCGAGAAGGGCGCAATCGCAGTCGACATACGATCGTTGCGCAAATAATCGAGGAAGATGCGGCCCGTGCGCAGCTTTTTCGACATGTTCACCAGGTATTTCTCGGGACTGTCTTCCGCCATTTGCGAGCACACGACTTGCGCAAACGTCTTGGCCTCGGGCCAGCGTAAGTGTCGCGACATCGCGAGCGGCGTGACGACATGCAAACCCTTGCCGCCGGTCGTCTTGCAGAATGCCGCCAAGCCGAGTGCCTCCAGCCGTTCGCGGAGCTCTCTTGCTGCGGCGATCACGGCATCGAACTCGACGTCCGGTGCGGGATCGAGATCGAACACCAGTCGGCCCGGGATCTCGGGATGATTCGGCTGGCAATTCCAGGGATGCAGCTCCATCGCCGCGATCTGCGCGGCGGCAATCAACCCTTCGATCGTGTCGATTTGCAGATAGGGCTTGCGATCGCCGGCAACTTTCGTGAGCGTGATGTACTCCGACGTGCCCGGCATCGCATGCCGTTGAAAGAAGCGTTGCCCGTCGATGCCGTCCGGGGCGCGGACGATCGAACAAGGACGTCCTTCGATGTGCGGCAGCAGCCAATCGCCCACTTCCTCGAAGTAGTGCGCAAGATCGAGCTTGGTCACGGCTTTGCCGGCGCCGTCGTCGTGCCAAAGCGGCTTGTCGGGATTCGAGATAGGAATGCCCAGGACGATTGCGCGGTCGGTATTTCCGTCGCGACGCGTCGCCGAAGTTCGTTTCGCTTTGCCGGTTGTCTTCTTCCGTATCGACTTGGCGCGCTTGCGCGGCGTCGCTTCGATCTCTTCAGCCGACGTACTTACACGCGCCGGTTTGCCGACCGGTTGCGTACGGTCTGCACGATTCGAATTCCAAACCGCATCCGCTTTCGCCGCGCGGCGCGTCGCCAACATGAAAGGACGCGGTCCGCGACCTTTGCCGGCCGCAATGTCCTGCATCGGCCGTCCCGAGGCGACGGAGACGTCCTCATCCATCAAACGTTCGACGGCGGCCGCATCGCCTGCATGCCCATCGCGACGTTTGATCAATAGCCAATTCGTGCGCTTGCTGTCATAGCGGTCGCCGCGCATGCGCACGATGACCCAATCGCCTTGCAGACGTTCGCCGTCGAGCCGGAACTTGAGCTCGCCCTTTTCGAGCTGTGCCCCAGCAGGCCTGCCAACCGGTTCCCAGTAGCCCCGGTCCCAGAGTTGCACGGTGCCGCCGCCGTATTGGCCTTTTGGGATGGTGCCCTCGAAGTCGCCGTAGTCGAGCGGGTGGTCCTCGACCTCCACGGCCAAACGTTTGTCCTGGGGATCGATCGAAGGTCCTTTCGTGACCGCCCATGACTTGAAGACGCCGTCCAGCTCGAGCCGCAGGTCGAAGTGCAGCCGGCGGGCGTCGTGTTTCTGAATGACATACCGCAGCCGTTTCGAAGGCTTGACCTGCGTTTCGCCGCTCGGCTCGGTCGTGCGCGCGAAGTCGCGTTTGGCGCGGTATGTAGAAAGTTTTGGGGATGTCACGCAACGCCTCGCTCGGTGTCTTCAAATGGCAACGCGGCCGGGGCGAGGGGGTTCCGGTGGGCCGTTGTCTCTCCAACCGGGACGACCGAGGGGAGCGAACCTGCCCTCATCGCGCCAAGTAGGTTTTTCACGCTTCGTTCACGGCGTCACAGACGAGGGGTTAACGCCGTCTTCCTAGAGTGCTAGGCAAGAGAGCTGCAACAAAAATCTCATCGAGCGCATCGAATACGACAAAGTTGGAGATACCCATGAGTAACCTCGCTCTGAAGACCGACTGGTACGACGAAACAGAGCTGTCGAGCCTGGCCGAGGCGGTCGAGCAGGCTGCATGGCGCGATGCAATCCAGGCGACGCCGGCTGCGCTGTTGGCGGTTTGCGGCATCCACGCCAGCGAGATCGGCGACGCCTTGCTGCTTGCTTCGCCGAATTCCGAGAGTCTGATGTTCAATCGCGTGATCGGGCTCGGCGAGCGCAAGCCCGCCACGGACGAGACGATCGCGGAAATCATCGAGCGGTATCGACAACTCGGTACGCGGCAATTCATCGTGCATGCAGGCGCCTACGCGCTTCCCATGCGCTTGGGTCGCAAGCTCCAGATGCACGGTCTGAAGCCCTATCGGCGTAGCTGGGTCAAGCTGATCCGTCCGGCGGTGCCGTTGCCCAAACCCGACACGGACATGACAGTGCGCAAAGTGCATCTCGCCGACGCGCCTACGGTCGCGAGCATCGTCGGACAGGCATTCGATCTGACTCAGGGCGAGGCGGAGATCATCGCGCACGTCATCGGACGGCCGCGCTGGCGCGTGTTCATCGCCGAGCTCGACGGCGAGGCGGCAGGCGTCGGCGGCCTGTTCATCGACGGGAATATGGCTCATCTGGCTTTTGCGGCAACTCGTCCGGAATTTCGCCGACGAGGCGCGCAGCGGGCACTGTTGCACGCACGGATCATGGCGGCCGTTGCGGCCGGGTGCGATTTCATCGCCACGGAAACGGGATTCCCGCTCACAGCCGACGAGCCGAGCCCGTCGTATCACAACATGCTGTGGGCGAACTTCCGTCCGCTGTCCATCCGCGACAACTACGCACCGCCGGAGACGAGGTGGGACCATGTCGGAGCTTGATTGCGAACGACCGACTTGTTCGCAATCGAGCGGCTGTAAGCCGTGGACTGAAGGCTGTACGTAGCGCGAAACGCGCCTTCCCTTCAGCCTTCAGCCTTCAGCCTGCCTTCTCTCGCAAGCAGCTCGCGCTTGCGCTCGATTCCCCAGCGATAGCCCGACAACGAGCCGTCGGTACGCACAACTCGGTGGCAAGGAATGGCGACCGCCAGCGGATTCGCACCGCATGCTCGAGCAACCGCGCGCGTCGCCGTCGGCATGCCGATGCGTTTGGCGAGCTCGGCGTATGAAATCGTCTTGCCGGGCGGGATCTTGCGCAGCGCCTGCCACACGCGCCGCTGAAACGTGGTGCCTCTGAGATCGAGCGGCAAATCGAGGCCGACGCCCGGCGCTTCGATGAAACCGACGACCTGCGCGACCCATCTCTCGAACTCTCGATCGCCTCCGATCAGCTGCGCGTTGCGAAACCGATCCTGCAGATCGCGTACGAGGGCTTCAGGATCATCGCCTAGCAGGATCGCACATATACCTTTGTCGGATGCCGCCACGAGCAGCGAGCCGAGGGAGCATTGCGCGACTGCGAAACGAATCGTGAGGCCGCGACCTCGTAGACGATATTCGCTCGGCCGCATCCCGAGTGTGCGTGCAGCCTCCGCATAGAAGGGGCTGTTCGAGTTGTATCCTGCTTCGTAAATCGCATCGGTCACGCGTGCGCCTTGCACCAGTGCTTGCTGCACGCGCTGCGCACGATGGGCAATCGCATAAGCCTTCGGCGTAAGACCTGTAACCTGTTTGAACAAGCGATGGAAATGAAAGCGGCTCAATCCGGCTGCGCGTGCGAGCGCATCGAGATTCGGCGGCTCCGCGCTTCTCGCGATGGTCTCGCACGCTTGCGCCACGAGCCGCGCTTGACGGGCACGTAAGGATTCCTGATCGGGACGGCAGCGCTTGCACGGACGAAATCCTGCGCGTTCCGCCTCGGCCGCGGTTTCGAAGAAGGTTACGTTCTCACGCTTCGCCGGCCGCGCGGCGCACGTCGGTCGGCAATACACGCCGGTCGAGCGAACAGCGTAGAAGAATTCATTCTCCGCATTCGGATCGCGCGCAACGACGGCCGACCAACGTTGCTCGTCGGTGGCATAACGCGAAGTCGGGATGTGTTCGAGCGCGGCCATGGACATGGAAATTACTCCCAAAAACGCATTTGCAGCTACCGGTGCGGCGCCTCAATGGCGCTCGATCAGCGCGGCGTAGCAGCCGAACTTCGCAAAGTGTGCGTGGATGTAGGCGACATCTTGCGATGCAAACAATGCCTCGATGCCGCGTTCCAGATGTACGCCGTCGACGAGTTCTGCCTGCCGCAGCATTCCTTCAGCGTCGTAACCGCGCAGCGACAACATTCGACGGCGCAACTGATCCGGAACGACGTTGCAGGCATCGAACGTTTGCTCGCTCTCGCGTACGTAGATCGCGTAGCTCGAGCGAAACGGCGACGCGACGCGATGATGTTCGTAATTGAGCAGGATGACGGCATCGCCCGGCGCGGCATCCGTCAAGCTGACACGGCAAGGATAGCCGTCGCCATCGGCAATGATGCGTCGTGCATTGCGGCGTTCGAGCTCGGCCTCGCTGAGCGCAAACAGATCGGCGAATTCATGAGCCGGTAGGCCTCGGATACGAAAGCTGATCATCGCTGGCTCCTCTGCAGTCGACGGGCAGCAGTGTGAGCCTGACGGCTGAGCGGCGCGCTCGGGTTCTTGCGGCGGAATTTCTGGAGGGCTTGGGGCTCGGGGCGTGGGGTTTGGGGCCGAGACAGACGACCGCTGTGTGCCGAGCACCGCGAATGAGCACCTTCCCCCGAACGGAAGGCAGCAGTGATCCAATCCGTGTCGACTGCGAACGAGCGAGCTTCTGTGACGGGCGACGTTCGTCCTGGTCGATGCTGGCACGAGCCGTTTTTGCTCAAGCCCCGCGCCCGAGCCCCAAGCCCTGAGGTCGTGCTGCGCAGACCTAAACCTTTCTTGTGCCGTCAGCTCCCATGCGGCGCCTAAACTCCTTCGCCGTTGCGCTCATCACCGGGGGAAAGGACATGAAGCTGGCATACGTACGATTGGGGGTCATCGTTTGCGCGACCGTGCTCGCACTCGTTGGGTGCGCATCGTCCGGCGGTTCGCAGGGCAGCTCGCAGAATCGGTGGACGACGAGCGAGCTCAAGGCGGCTTTGGCAAGTCCGTCGCGTCCGCAGGCGGATCGCGATCGGGATGCGGATCGCAAGCCGGCCGAGCTCATGACGTTCTTCGGTGTCGAGCGCGGCATGACGGTGCTCGATCTCATGGCTTCGGGCGGCTACATGACCGACGTGCTGGCGACGACGGTCGGACCGAACGGCAAGGTGTATTCGCAGAATCCGCCCGCGTTCTTGCGCTTCAACAACGGCGCATATGACAAGGCGCTCTCGGCGCGCCTCGCAGACGGACGCTTGCCGAACGTCGTGCGCGTCGATGCAGATCTGCCGGCAAGCGACAAGATTCCTGCCGGCAGCGTCGACTTTGCGATCACGGCGATGAACTTGCACGACATCTTCAATCGCGATCGCGCAGCCGCCGAGAAGTTCATGAAAGACGTCTTCACGATGCTCAAGCCGAATGGCGTGTTCGGCGTCATCGACCATGTCGGCGTTGCCGGCGCCGATAACCAGAAGCTCCATCGCATGGCCAAAGAAGATGCCATTGCGCTCGCCAAGGTCGCGGGCTTCACGGTCGAGGCCGAGAGCAATCTGCTCGCCAATCCGCAGGAGGATCACACGAAAGGACCGTTCGATCCGGCGCTGCGAGGCAAGACGGATCAGTTCATTTTGAAGCTGCGCAAGCCGTAGTTCGTGATTCGTGATTCGTGAGTGGTAAGTAGGTGGTACGCGCGCGATGCGCACCGCCGAATTCCCTCTCTTGCGACCAGCCGGGGAGGGCAGGGTGGGGGCGATATGAGTCGCTAGGCGACAGTGGATAGCCGATAGCGACGAGGAGATGCGCTCCTGGTTGTTGCCGAAGCTTTCCGGCCCCCACGCCCCGAGCCCCGCGGTGCGCGCGCCGCGCGCCAGTCTGTCGCCTGTAGCCCGTCGCCTGTAGCCTGTATGCATGCTCGCGCTCGCCGACTTCATCGCCCGTCACGCGCTCGTCGTTCTATCGATCGTCGCGCTGGCGTGGTTGCTGCTGGTTGCCGCGTTCTGGCATTTCATCCATCGCTATGGAGAGATGTACTGGACGTGGGCCGTGCGCGGTTGGGATGCATGGCGCCGAACCAAGCTCGTGCAGCAGATCAAGGGCGTGCCGGTTCTCGGTCCGTTTCTGTCGCACGCGATGTCCGTCGTGCGCTATCTCGGCTTGTACGCGATTGCGAGCTTCGCGATTGCGATCGTTGCGATCATTGCGTTCGTCGAGCTCGCCGACGAGATCGGCATCGACGAGTCGCTTGCCACGTTCGACGAAGCGCTGGCGCGCTCGCTGGCGCAGCAGGTGTCGTATGACGTCTTGCGCGCATTCTCGATCGTCACCGTGCTCGGCGATCCGACGGTGCTGATCGTCATCGCGACTGTGGTCGCGGTCGCATTGCTGCTATGGCGTCGGTGGTTGCTGGCAGGTGCGTGGATCGTCTCGACGGCGGGCGGTGCATTGCTCAACGTGTTGCTGAAGCAGCTCTTCGAACGTCCGCGGCCGATTCACAACCATGGTCTGGTGACCGAAACGAGCTTCAGTTTCCCGAGTGGACATGCGTCGGGATCGATGCTCGTGTACAGCTTGCTCGCATACTTGATCGTGCGCCACACGCCTAAGCAGTGGCATGTTCCGGTCACGGTCGCGATGTCGGCATTGATCGTTTTCGTCGGCTCGAGCCGGGTGATCCTGCAAGTGCATTATTTCAGCGATGTGCTCGCAGGCTATGCATCTGCGGCGGCGTGGGCGGCACTGTGTATCGCGGGTTTGGAGGCGATGCGTTGGCGGGAGGAGCACGCGCAGTCTGACCCGGATCGATAACAAGCGCAGATGCTCGGCGTGCGAGCATCTGCGCCGTTCGAGCGCTACTTCTTGTCGAGCCGCAGAATCTGTCCCTGCGGCGAATCCGTAATGATGTACAGCAAGCCGTCGGGACCTTGTTGCACATCGCGCACGCGCTGACGCGGACTGCCGATGTAACGCGTTTCTTTCGTCACTTGGCCGTTCTCGATCTTCAGGCGTACCAAACCGCCGGGATTCAGCGAGCCGATGAACAGATCGCCTTTCCAATCCGGGAACGCATCGCCGGTGTAGAAGATCGCACCGGACGGCGCGATCACCGGATCCCAGTAGTACACCGGCTGCTCCATGCCTTCTTTCTCTGTGCCTTCGCCGATCTTTGCCCCGTTGTAATCGATGCCGTAGGTGATGACCGGCCAGCCGTAGTTCTTGCCTGCTTCAGGATGATTCAGCTCGTCGCCGCCGCGCGCGCCGTGCTCCACCGTCCACAATTGATGTGTGACGGGATGCAGTGCTGCAGCTTGTACGCTGCGATGACCGTAGGACCAGATCTCGCCTTTCGCGCCGGATCGGTCGACGAACGGATTGTCCTTGGGAATCGAGCCGTCGGGATTGAGACGCACGATCTTACCGATCGTCGTCGACAGGTCCTGCACGAGCGGACGTTGATTGAAGCGGTCACCCAAGGTGACGAACATCGTGCCGTCCGGCCGGAACACGATGCGCGAGCCCCAGTGATTCGGGCTCTGCACCTTCGGCGTCTGACGCCAGATGACTTCGACGTTTTCGAGCGAGTTCGTGCCAAGCTTACCGCGAGCGACAGCCGTGCCCGCGCCGCCTGTGCCCGGCTCTGAGAACGAGAAATAAACGAGCTTGTCCTCATTGAAATTCGGGCTCAGCGTGACGTCGAGCAGACCGCCTTGTCCGCGCGCATAAACTTCCGGAATACCGCCGAGCGGTTCCGACAACGTCCCGTCCTTCGACACGAGCCGCATACGCCCCGGACGCTCGGTCACGAGCATTCGGCCGTCATCGAGCAAGGCCAATCCCCAAGGGTGCTGCAGGGGGCCGGCGATGACGGTCAGCTTGAACGGATCTTCCTCATGTTTGGGCTGCGGAGAAGCAGGTGCCGCTGCAAGGGCCGCATGCGTCAATGCAACGCTCGCGAATGCTGCAAGTAGTCCAATTCGTCTCATGCTGTCCTCCTCGAGATGAGCCGCAGCATCGACCGCCGCTGCTCTCAGCTTACGCGCAAGCGACGGCGGAATGGACGGGGTAGAGGTTTATTCACATTTTGGAAGGGAAGGGAGGGAAGAAGGGAATAAGGGAAGGAGGGAAGGGAATCCGGAAAAGGAAAGGGGAAAAAGGGAAATCGTTCGAATCCCGGGAGCCTCGCGAGTCACGAGCCACCAGTCACGAATCACGAACTTCCCTTCTTCCCTTATTCCCCCTTCCCTTCCTTTTCCCTACTTCTCCGGCTCGACCAACGCCTGATACACCAACGCGTGCGACAGCTCTTCCGTGCTCGGCGAGCCGGGAACGGTGCCGCGGCGTTGGATCATGCTGATGAAAATGAGGTCGTTCGTCGGATCGATCCAGAACCACGTGCCTGCGATGCCATACCAAAGGTAGGCGCCTTTACCGATCGTGCTGCCGACTTTCAAAGGATCCTGAACGATGAAGAAGTTGTAGCCGAAACCGGTGCCCGGCTGCTGACGATAGAAGCCCGGCAGGCCGTAGCGCTTGCTCGCGAGCACTTCGTCCGCGACGACGTTCGTGCGCATCAACTCGATCGAGCTCGGTGCGAGCAATCGCTTGCCGTCGAGCACGCCGCCGTTGGCGAGCATTTGTGCGAAGCGCAGGTAATCGTGCGCCGTCGAATACAAGCCGCCGCCTCCCTGAGGCAATGTCGGCTCGACGCTGATGTTCGGATCGTGCGGCAGCGGTGTCAGGCCGTTCGGCCCGCCTTGATAGATCGTCGCGACGCGGTGCAGCTTCTCTTTGGGAACGTGAAATCCCGTGTCTTTCATGCCGAGCGGCTCGAAAATGCGCTCGCGCATGAACTCGCCGAGCGTCTTGCCGGACAGCTTTTCGACGATGTGGCCTTGAATGTCGACCGAGACGCTGTACACCCAGGCCTCGCCAGGTTGATACAGCAACGGAATCTCCGCGAGACGCTCGATTGCCTGCTGCAGGTTCTGTTTTGCGAGCGGATGATCCTGCTGATACATCTTGTCGACGGGTGTCGAGCCGAAATAGCCGTAGGTGAAGCCCGCCGTATGCGACATCAGCTCGGCCATGGTCGGAGCGTGCTTCGGCGCTTCCAGGATCGGCTTACCTTCCGAGTCCGTACCCGCGTACACCTTGAGATTCCTGAACTCCGGGATGTAGCGGTGGATCGGATCGTTCGGTTTCCATTTCCCTTCTTCGTACAGCATCATCATCGCCACGCCGGTGATCGGCTTGGTCATCGAATAGATGCGCACGATCGTGTCCATCTTCATCGGCGTGTTCGAGGCCAGATCCTGATAGCCATACGCCTTCTCGTGAACGATCTTGCCGTGCCGCGCGAGAATGGTTGCGATACCGGCGATCTGCTTGTTGTCGACATAGGCCTGCATCGCCTGGTCGAGTCGTTGCAGCCGCTCGGACGAAAAGCCGACGCTTTCCGGCTTGGCGACGGCAATGCCGTTGTCGCGCGCCTGCACCGAGCCGGCGGTGAGCAATAAGGCGAAAACGAACGAAAGCAGCGCGCTCGAGCGCGAATTTGTGATCCCCACGATGACATCCCCTCGAGGTTTTTGTTGATCCGCGTCCGTACCGAACCTTCGAACCGCGGCGAGGGTGCAGTCTAACGAGGCTACAGGCGACAGGCTACAGGCGACGAGGTGGTGATTCGCGAGTAGTGAGTCGTGGACGCCGCTGGCGCCGGGCTACAGAGGCAGATAGCTGGTGACGGGACGAAGCGCGCTCACGCGCCTCTACCTTCAGCCTTCAGCCTTCAGTCAGCGAGACACCATTCGCCCTCGCCACCGCCGCGCGCGCGACCGAGATTCCGAACAGCGCGATCAATGCGTAGGCCACGAACGGAACGAAGTAGGCCGTGTCGATGCCGCTCACATCGACGACGCGTGCGAACAGCACGGGGAGAAGCGCGCCGCCGATGATCGCCATGCACAGAAGGCCGGACGTCGAAGCCGGCGAAGCCGTGGAATGCTCGAGCGTCAGCGTGAAGATCGTCGGGAACATGATGGAATTGAACAGACCGATGGCGAGCGCCGCTCCCGCCGCGAGCATACCGGTCGTTTGAGTCACGATCAGGCACAAGAGCGCCGCAGTGCCGGCGGCGATCCCCAAGAGCTTTCCGGCGGAGAACATGCGCAGCAGACCGCTGCCGATGAAGCGGCCGACCATGGCGCCTCCCCAATACAACGACAGCAATGTCGATGCTTGCTTGTGCGAGATGTCGAGCACTTCGGGTTGGACGAGGAAATTGATCATGATGCTGCCGATCGAAACTTCGGCGCCCACGTACAAGAAGATCGCAATTGCGCCGAACACAGCCCAACCCGATTTGAACGCTGCGATGGGCGAGCCGGTCGTGAAGTGCCCCGGCGGCAATTGACCGGCAATGCGTCGTCGCTGCCGCCACAGCGCAACGGCCAACACGACGATCACTGCAGCGATCACGACGAAGGCCGCTTCGACCTTCGCCAACGATTCGGCGCGGCTGGCTGCGCTCGCAACGGTGCCGGCTTCCTCGGCGAACACGCCGCCTTCGAGAATCAGCCGCCCGACGATGATCGGGCCGAGCACCGTGCCCAAGGAATTGAAGGCCTGGGAAAAAGTCAGCCGGAAATGCGAGCGCTGCGGCGGCCCCAGCACGGCCGCGAGCGGATTGGCAGCAACTTGCAGGAGCGTGATGCCGCTGCCGAGCACGAATAACGCGATCAGCACGATCTCGAAGCTGACGGCGAACACGGCGACGGGAAAGAGCAGGCAGCCGAGAACCATCGTGCCGAGCGCAAGCGAGATCGAGCCCGAGATATCGAGGCGGCTCACGATCCAGGCGGCCGGCAGCGACACGATGCCGTATGCCATGAAGAACGCGAACTGCGACAGAAACGCTTCGGTGTAAGTCAGATCGAAGATCGATTTCACCGCCGGAATGAGCGGATCGACCGTCGAAGTGATGAAGCCCCACGCGAAGAACAGCGTCGTGACGTAGGCGAAGGCAGTGCGCAGTTGCGTCGAGCGATCTTCCATGCCGGCTCCGAGGGACGGACGCACGAGTTGCCGATCTTAGCCCCGCCGCCGCAGCCGATCATGCGTTCTTACCGACAATGTATCGATCAGTCGGTCGCGACGACGCTGGAGCGCTTCTTGGCTTCTTCTTGCGGCTCGAGTCGCTCGCCCTCGGGAGGCGGGAATTGTTGACAAACTTCGCGCAGCCAATCGCGGAAACGGCGCACTTTCGGCAGGTCGAAATTGTGAGCAGGCGCGACAAAGTAGTACGCGTTCAGTTGACGTACGCTTTGCATCGTCGGACGCGCCAAGCGTCCGGCCGCAAGATCGCCCGCGACGAGCGACCAGCGCGCGAGCGCGAGTCCTTGTCCCTGCTCGGCCGCGGCCAACACAGCCGAATCCTCGAGCACCGGTCCGCGCTCGATGCGCGTCGTATCGCCGCCGACGCGACGCATCCATTCGACCCAGGGTTCGTGCGCGTTGTGCAAAAGCGGGTATTTCGCGAAATCGCCGAGCGTTTCGATCGGACCGAGCTTTGCGACCAGGCCGGGGCTCGCGACCGGAAACACCCAATCGTCGAGCATCTTCTCGGCGCGCGTGTTCGGCCACTCGCCCGGTCCGTAGCGCACGGCCGCATGAAAATCCGTCGTCATGAAATCGACGACTTCGGCGCTGGCACTGAACCGCAGATCGATTTCCGGATGCTTGGCGTAGAAATCGCCGAGACGCGGCAGCAGCCATTTCTGTAGGAATGGGCCGAGCAGCGAGATGTTCAGCAATCCGCTCGTGCGATCCTGGCGCAATTGGTCGACGGCCCGCGACAATTCGCTCAAGCCGCGTTGCACGCCGGGAAGTAAGCGGGCGCCTTGCGGCGTGAGTCGCACGGAGCGGCTATGACGGACGAAGAGCGGCGTTTCGAGGAACTCCTCGAGCGACTTGATGTGCGAGCTGACGGCCGCCGTCGTGACGTTCAGCGCGCGGGCTGCGTCCGTGAAGCTCAGGTGCGTGGCGACGGCTTCGAAGGCTCGCAGCGCGTTGAGCGGCAGCTTGTGGTTGTCCGTCATTGTTCAGTTTTCTTTGACCGGCACGCCCGTAACGCTTGGTCTATTAGCTCAACCTATATCTAATGAGTTAACGATGCAAGGTAAGCTTGCCAAGCCTTCTCGCTCACACGTGGCTGACTCATGAGCACGCTTCGAATCGATCCCGCGACACCGGCCGATGTGCCGGTCATCCGCACCCTCATCCGCGAACTGGCCGAGTTCGAGCATCTCGAGCACGAGGCGAACGCGACCGAAGAACAGTTGCGCGAGGCGCTGTTCGGTCCGCAACCGAGTGCCGAGGTCCTGATCGCGCGCATGGACGATGAAGTCGCGGGGTTCGCTTTGTATTTCCACAACTTCTCGACGTTCGTCGGCCGGCGCGGTCTGTACCTCGAAGACTTGTTCGTCCGGCCGCGTTTCAGGCGCATGGGTTGCGGTGCGGCACTGCTGAAGCGCCTCGCGCGTATCGCCGTCGAGCGCAATTGCGGACGGATGGAATGGGCAGTGCTCAATTGGAATCAGCGCGCGATCGATTTTTATCGGTCGCTCGGTGCCGTGCCGATGAGCGAGTGGACGACGTATCGGCTCACCGGCGAGGCGCTGGAGGCGCTCGGTCGGGAGAAATGACGCACGGGAGGGGAGTCGCGGGATGGATCATAGTGACAGCGAAACGGCGCGAATGCGCTTGGCCGAGCCGAGCGATCTCGAGACGATTTTGCCGCTCATGCAAGGCTATTACCGCGATGACGAGTTACGCTTCGATGCGGTGCGGGCACATGCGGCCATGTCGCGACTGCTGGCCGAGCCGCAATGGGGACGCGTCATTTTGATCGAGGTCGGCGCGGAAGCGGTCGGCTATGTCGCGGTCTGCATCGGTTTCAGCTTGGAGTTCGGCGGTAACGACGCCTTCATCGATGAAGTGTTCGTACAGCCGGCGCACAGAGGCCGCGGCTTTGCGCGCCAAGCCATGCAATATGCGATGAATGCGGCGCGCGAGTGGGGCATTTGCGCCTTGCACCTCGAAGTCGACCGGGACAATCTGGCCGCGAAACGTTTGTATGCGAGTCTCGGTTATCGACCGCGCGAGCGTTATCACCTGATGACCGCGGCCTTGGAGGTTTCATGAACGTTCTCGTCAAGATTCTCGCCATCGCATCGGTTGCGATGAGCTCTGTCGTTCTCGCCGAGACGCCGACGATTACACCCGATGCGCTCGCCGAACGGATCGAGAAGAAGGACGCCGACATCGTCGTGCTGGATGTGCGTACGCCCCAAGAGTTCGCTTCAGGCCACGTTCCGGGCGCGCTCAACATCCCGCACGATCAATTGCCGAATCGCATCGCCGAGCTCATCGGCGCGAAGGACAAGGACATCGTCGTGTATTGCCGCAGCGGCAAGCGTGCCGCGCTCGCCCAACAGACGCTGGCCGAGCACGGCTTCGAGCGCGTGCTGCATCTCGACGGCGACATCCTGAAGTGGGAAGAGGAGAAGCGGCCGGTCGAGAAATGATGCGGCCGATTCCGTAGCGGCGCTCAAGCGTCGGGTGCGGAAAGGACCCGCAACGGCTCTCCCGCTCAGTCTGCGAGC
>Ga0207864_1000352_pt1 | contig 67741 bp, 55 predicted proteins | sample HigsolmetaAR202D_FD_184834 | JGI IMG/M metagenome (GOLD analysis project Ga0207864, IMG submission 184834) | Ionic liquid and high solid enriched microbial communities from the Joint BioEnergy Institute, USA - AR20-2-D (SPAdes) (version 2) ...
GGCCGTCCTCGAGCCGGTCTACGAGGCGGCGAGCGACTGGCCGAAGCTCATCAGCGTCCACGAGGTGCAGGTCGCGCACGCCGAGGACGTCTTCACGAAGGTCGATCTGCTCCACCGCATCGCGCGGCTCTACGAGGACGCGCTCGAGAACCACGGCGCTGCGTTCGAGACGTACGCGCGCGCCCTCGAGCTCGACAACGGCAACGAGGCGACGCTGCAGAACCTCGAGCGCCTCGCGATGGTGGTCAACCGCTGGCCGCAGGTCGCGCAGCTCTACGACGCCGAGCTCGACAAGCTCGCGGAGATGCCCGACCGGTTCATCGAGCTCGGCCTGCGCCTCGCCCAGATCTACGAGGTGCAGCTCGAGGACGTCGAGAACGCCATCGGGCGCTACCGGCGCGTGATGGAGGTCGAGCCGGACAACCAGACGGCGGTCCGCTCGCTCGATCGCCTCTACCTGTACACCGAGCGGTGGGCGGAGCTCGCGGCCATCCTCGAGCGCGAGGCCGAGATCGGCCAGACGCCCGACGAGATCCTCGAGTTCAAGTACCGCCTCGGTCAGGTTCGCCAGAGCTACCTGAACGACATCGACGGCGCGATCAACGCCTACCGCGACGTGCTCGCGGCGGCGCCCGAGCACGAGAACGCGCTCCAGGCGCTCGAGGGGCTCTTCGCCGCCGGCATCAAGCAGCTCGAGATCGCCGAGATCCTCGAGCCGCTCTACCGCGCCGCGGGGGAGTGGGAGAAGCTCGTGGGCGTCCACGAGGCGCAGCTCGCTCACACGCCGGTCGTCGGGGGGAGTGAGGGGGCACCCCCCCTGGCGGACAACGAGGAGCGCCTCGCCGCCTACTACCGCATCGCGGATCTCCTCGAGGAGAAGCTGATGGACCCGGTGCGCACGCTCGACGTGTACATCCGGGCCCTCAAGGAGTTCCCGCTCGACGAAAAATCGGGTGAGGAGGCTCCGCGCCTCGCGGCCACGATCGACGGCGGGTGGGAGACGCTCGCGAACGCCTACGCGGACATCCTCGGCGTCCACACGGACAAGAACGTCCAGTGCATCATCGGACGCCGTCTCGCGAAGACGTTCGAGGACGATCTCGGCGACGTCGAGAAGGCGATCGAGACCTACCGCTACGTCCTGTCGGTCGAGGAGCTCGATCCCGAGGCGCTCGCCAACCTCGATCGCATCTACCTCTCGATCGAGTCGTGGGCGGACCTCGCCGCGGTCCTCGAGATGCGCGTGCGCGCGCCGGCCGACGACCTCGAGCTGACGGAGCTCTACGCGCGCCTCGGTGAGGTGTACGAGACGCGGCTCGGTGACATCCCGAACGCGACGCGTGCGTACCGCCAGATCTTCGACAACCTCGACAAGACGCACGAAGGCGCGATCCAGGCGCTCGCGCGCATCTACGAGGCGCAGGAGAACTGGGTCGAGCTCAACGGCGTCTACGAGCGCGAGCTCGAGAACGCGTCGGGCGACGTCGCGGAGGCGGAGATCCGCGCGAAGATCGCGCACCTCGCCGCCGAGCGCCTGAACGATCCGAACAAGGCGATCGACACGTGGAAGATCGTGCTCGATCTCCGCGGCGAGGATCCGGAGGCGCTGACTGCGCTCGCGAACCTCTACGAGCAGCAGCAGATGTGGCGCGAGCTCGTCGACATCCTCGAGCGCCAGTACGACATCGCGCAGAGCGACGACGACCGCGTGAACATCCTCACGCGCAAGGCACGCACGCTCGAGGGCAAGCTCGAGCGCGACGACCTCGCGCTCGACGACTGGAACCGCGTCCTCGACATCGACTACGCGAACCTCGCCGCGCTCCGCGCCATCGCCGCGATCCGGCGCCGGCAGGGCGACGCCCACGAGCTCGTCTCGGCCCTCCACCAGCAGGTGGATCGCGCCGCGGCGATGCTCGACGGCGAGGAGCTGAAGGAGATCTTCCGCGAGCTCGGCAAGGTCTACGGCGAGCAGCTCTCGCAGCCGTACGACGCCGCCGACGCGTGGCGGAAGCTCCTCGAGGTCGGTCCCGACTTCGAGGCGATGGACGCCCTCGAGGCGATCTATCGGGGGCAGGAGCAGTGGACGGACGTCATCGACGTCAAGATGCAGCGCGCCGCGGCCCTCGAGGATCCCGCGCAGAAGATCGAGGAGTACCGGCAGGTCGCCGAGCTGTGGCGCGAGACGGTCCAGGAGCCGGACAAGGCGACGACGGCGTGGCAGAAGATCCTCGAGGTCGACGCCACGCACGACGAGGCGTTCCGCGAGCTCGAGAAGCTCCACACGGCCGCCGGGCGTTGGGAGCCGCTCATCGAGCTGTACCTCGCGCGCCTCGACACGCGCACGGAGACGAGCGAGCGCACGGATCTCCTCCGGCGCATCGCGAAGGTCTTCGAGGAGCAGCTCGACGACAAGAACCAGGCCCTCGACGCGCTGATCAACGCGTTCGGCGAGGACTTCCACGATCGCGAGACGGCGAAGTACCTCGAGCGCATGGCGCAGGCGACGGGCCGGTGGGGCGAGGTCATCCAGACCGCGAACAACTGGCTGCAGGCCCAGACCGAGCCGCACCAGAAGATCCGCCTCTGCCTGCACCTCGCGAAGTGGTACGGCGACGACCTCGGGCACCCCGAGTACGCGCAGCCGTACTACGCGCAGATCGTCGCGCTCGATCCGAACAACGTCGGAGCGCTCCGCCAGATGGGGCAGCTCTATCGCAAGAACGGCAACTGGCAGCAGCTCGGCGCGACGCTCACCCGCGCGCTCGACGTGGCCGTGAGCGACGTCGACCGCAAGGAGATCCTCACCGAGCTCGGCGAGCTGCTCGACAGCCAGATGGGCCAGACCGATCAGGCGGTGGCGCACTTCAACCGCGCCCTCGAGGTGGACGGTCTGTTCATCCCGGCGATCGAGAACCTCGAGCGCATCTACGCCTCGCGTGGCCAGAAGCGTGAGCTCATCGACATCCTCACGCGGAAGGTCCGCGCGCTCGACGTCCCGTCGGAGATCGCCGCGACGAAGCTCCGGATCGGCGGCCTCTACGAGGAGTCGGGCGATGCGAACCGCGCGGCGCAGATGTTCCGCGAGGTGATCGAGATCGAGCCCGAGAACCTCCAGGGTCTGCGCGGCCTCGCGCGGGTCTACGAGGTCTTGAGCCAGTGGCCGGACCTCGTCCGGGTGCTCGAGGCGCAGCTCGACGTCGTCACGACGGAGCGCGAGCGCATCGACATCCTGATGCAGCTCGCGAACATCCACGAGGAGCACTTCCTCAAGGCGGACGTCGCGGCACAGCGTCTCGAGCAGGTCCTCGAGATCGATCCGAACCACGAGGAGGCGTACTTCGCGCTCGAGCGGTGCTACCGGAAGCTCCGCCAGTGGGAGGACCTCATCAACGTCTACGAGCGTCACATCTCGGCGACGCTCGACCGCAAGACGAAGGTGGACCTCTACGGCGCGATCGCCCAGGTCTACGCCGACGAGATCGACGACACCGATCGCGCCATCGACGCGTACCGGAACATCGTCGACCTCGACGACGTGAACCTGCCCGCCCTCGAGGCGCTCGCGAAGCTCTATGACAAGCAAGGCGACGCGTCGCAGTCGATCGACTACATGACGCGCGTCGCCGAGCTGACGCAGGACACCAAGCAGCGCGTCGAGGCCTACTACAAGATCGGCAAGGCCCTCGACGAGAAGCTCGGTGACCGCGTGGCGGCGCAGGACCGCTACGAGATGGCGCTCGACCTCGATCCGTCGCACCTGCCGACCCTCGCGGCGTTGCGTCAGATCGCGATGGACAACGCCGACTACGACAAGGCGGCGCGGTACATCGATCAGGAGCAGAGCTACACGCCGTCTCCGCGGCAGCGCGCTCGCCTGCTCGTCGAGCTCGGACGTCTCCGCGAGGAGATGCTCGGCGATCACGAGAGCGCGGTCCTCGCCTGGGAGGCCGCCTACGAGGCGGACCCCGAGAACGAGGACGCCGCGATGCCTCTCGTCGACGAGTACATCGCGAAGGAGAGCTGGGAGAAGGCCGAGCCGCTGCTCGACATGCTGACCCGCAAGGCGGGCAAGCGTGATCGCGGCGAGCAGCACACGCTCTACAACAAGCTCGGCATGGTGTGCGCGGCGCTCGGTCGCGACGAGAAGGCCCACAAGGCCTACAGCGCGGCGCACCAGCTCGACCTGACCGACCAGGTGACGATCCGCGGCCTCGCGGAGGTGTGCTTCCGCCTCCGCGACTGGGGCGCGGCGCTCACGAACTTCCAGAAGGTGCTCACGGCGCTCGCCGAGGACGAGACCGCGGAGCGCGCGGAGGTCTACTACAAGCTCGGCTGCATCAAGCGCGAGCAGGGGCAGGCGAAGCAGGCGATCAACAACTTCGAGAAGGCGCTCGGTGTCGACTCCTCGCACCGGCCGACGCTCGAGGCTCTCGTCTCCATCTACACCGAGCTCAAGGACTGGAAGCAGGTCGTCGCGTACAAGCGGCAGATCCTCGACTCGGTCTTCGAGGGTGACGAGCGCTTCAAGATCCTCCTCGAGATCGCCGACATCTGGCAGGAGCAGGATCGCAACCCGGTCAAGGCGATCGAGGCCCTCGAAGAGGCGAGGGATCTGCAGCCCGACAACCGCGCCCTGTTGAACAAGATGCTGCCTCTCTACGAGGCGACGCAGAACTGGGCGCGGATGATCGACACCATCCAGGCCATCGCGGACATGGAGAAGGACAACGTCCGCAAGGCGAAGTTCGTCTTCACGATGGCCCAGCTCTACCGCGACAAGATGATGGACCAGGATCGCGCGGTGGAGCTGTTCAACGAGGCGCTCGATCTCAACCCGAACTACCTGGAGGCGTTCGAGCGCATCAACAAGATCCTCACGGCGCAGAAGAACTGGAAGCAGCTCGAGCGCGCCTTCCGGAAGATGCTCCGGAGGCTCTCCACCTCGGGCGCGGGGAACCCGGATCTCGAGTTCAACCTCTGGCACAACCTCGGCCTCATCTACCGAGACCGCCTCGGCGACGTGAACAGCGCCATCGAGGCGTTCAAGATGGCGACGCGGTTCAAGCCCGAGGAGCCGGTCGAGCGTCAGATCCTCGCGGAGCTGTACGAGACGACCGATCAGCTCGAGGCCGCGATCGGCGAGCACTCGGCGGTCCTCCAGCGGGATCCGCTACGCGTCGACCCGTATCGTGCACTCTACAAGCTCGCCTTGAAGATGCACGACTACGACCGCGCGTGGTGCATGTGCGCGGCGCTTTCCTTCCTCCAGAAGGCCGACGAGGAGGAGCAGCGGTTCTTCGAGGATTACCGCCCGCGCGGCATGATCCAGGTGAAGAGCCGCCTCGACAACGAGCAGTGGGTGAAGAATCTCTTCCACAAGGACGAGAACATCTTCATCGGCAAGATCTTCGAGATGGTCACCCCCGCGGCGATCGTCGCGAAGACGCAGGCCCTCGCGAGGGCGAAGCAGCTGCCGGCGCTCGACCGCCGCTTCAAGCAGGATCCGGCGACGAGCACGGTGACCTTCGCGAAGACGTTCGGGTGGGCCGCGCAGGTGCTCGGCATCCAGCTCCCCGACCTCTACGTCCGCAACGACGTGCCCGGCGCGCTCGTCGCCGTGCCGTCGCGTCCGCCGGCGTCGGTCGCGGGTCAGTCCGTCCTGACCGGCTACACGCCGCAGGAGCTCACGTTCATCGTCGGCAAGCACCTCAGCTACTACCGCGGTGAGCACTACATCAAGAACCTGTTCCCGACGCTCGGCGAGCTGAAGGTCGTCTTCTTCTCGGCCATCAAGATCATCCAGCCGGAGTTCAACGTGCCGGCCGAGATGGCGCAGGCCGTGAACATGACGGCGAGCGAGTTCGTGAAGTACATGCAGCCGGTCGAGCGCGACAGCCTCCGCCTCGTCGTCCAGAAGTTCATCGAGGATGGCGCGAAGGCGGATCTCAAGCGCTGGATGCAGGCGGTCGACGTGACGAGCGCACGCGCCGGCCTCCTGCTCTGCGCCGACCTCGAGATCGCGAAGAAGATCATCGCGGCCGAGCCGCAGCTCCCCGGCGACCTGTCGCCGCCGGAGAAGCTGAAGGAGCTCATCGTCTTCAGCGTGAGCGAGCAGTACCTCGCGCTGCGCAAGGCGCTGGGCATCGCGATCGGCTGACCGACCCGGTCTTCACGTAGCGAACGGCGGGCCGCCTCGCTCGGGGCGGCCCGCCTTGTTTTGTCCGGCGCTCGAGGCGTGGCCACGTCGTCGGCGCGCGACCTCGGGCCGCCGCATCCCTCGGTCAGGGGATGGTTCGGCCGATTCGCGCTTGGTACGGTTGGCAACATGGGGAGGCAGCGCGCCGAGGGAATCGTTCGAGGCTTGTCCACGTTGCTGGTCGCGGTGTTCACTCTCCGCTGCTCGATCGCTCCGGTGGTGAGCGTTCCGGCGGCGGACGACGCGGGCACCGGTCTCGACGCCGGTAACGGCGGCGAAGGAAGCATCGTCGCGAGCGGCGTCGTCACGCCCTCCGCCGGCGGCGTCGTCCGCACGTCCGACGGCCGCGTCACGATCGAGGTGCCGCCCGGCGCCGTGAGCGCGGAGACGACGGTGACGATCCGGTCCGTGGCGGACGATCCCGCAGACGCGCTGCTCGTGCCCGGGAGCACCTACGAGCTCGGACCGGACGGCATCACGTTCGACGTGCCCGTCACGCTGACCATCGCGTACGACGCGGCGCGGATTCCTGCGGGCGTCGAGGAGGCCGAACTTCGGATCGCGAAGCGCGTCGAGGCGGGCTGGTCCGAGGTCGCGGGGAGCACGGTGGACACGGCGGCGCACGTGGCGCGCGCCGAGCTCGGCGGCTTCAGCACGTACGGCGTCCGCGCAAGGAGCGCTTCGTCGATCGCCGACGCATCCACGGATGGTCCTCCGGATGCGGACGCCGGCGTCCCGAAGGGCGAGCTCGTCGCCGTCGATCCCGAGGACTACCCCATCTCCCGGGTGCTCGTGGACGACCAGCACGTCTACTGGACCTCGTTCACCACCATTCGCAGGGCACCCATCGCGGGCGGAGCTACGGAGAGCTTGGCGAGCGTGACCATCAGCGACGCGCTGATGGGCGAGGGCTCCCAGATCTACGGGCTCACGAAGGTGGGGAGCATGCTCTTCGTCACCACGGGGCGCGGGCAGATCGTGTCCGTTCCGGCCGCGGGCGGGCCCCCGAAGGTGCACGCAGCGAACGGCGCCGGGTCGATGGGCTTGGGGCTCGTGACGGACGGGAGCTTCGTCTATTGGGCCGGCGGATGGTTCGACGTCGCGAAGATCGAGGACGCCGGAACCGTTCGGCGCGAGGACCTCATCACGGTCCAGCGAACGAGCGCGACGACTTCGTCGTGCGTCGAGCGGATCATCCCCGATGTCAGTTGCAGACCCGACGTCTGCCCCGAAGGAGGCTACTTACCGGACCCCGCCGTGCAGATCGGAGTCGGGCCGATGTGCACGGAAGTCGGATCCGACGTGCACGCCACATGTTGCGCTCCCTTCGAGGATTTCGCCTTCATGAGCGGCGAGCTGGCGCCGGACGAGAGGTCGGTCGGGCGCCGGCTCACGCTGGCCGACGGGTACGTCTACTGGACGGAGAACGCGAACGTCCGCGCGTGGGTCCTGCGCAAGGCGGTCGCCGGCGGCCCCATCGAAGTGGTCGCGACGGAGGCGGTCTCGTTCGTCGGGGGCGTCCACCCGTTTACGTATGATCACTTGGCGGTCGGGGCAGGGCGCGTGTACTGGGTTCGACGACCGGATGGCAAAAAAGCGAGCATCGTGAGCGCTCCGATCACGGGCGGGACGCCGACCGTGGTGGTGGCGGATCTCGCGCCGTACGCGCGGTACGCAAGCGGCGTGAGGGGGCTCGCGGCGGACGACACGCACGTGTACTTCACGCCGAACTCGGGGGGCGGCGTCTTCCGCTTCGCGCACGGCGGAGGCACGGTCGTTCGGATCGCAGACGCCCCAGACCCGGGCGAGGTCGCCCTCACGGAGACGCACGTCTATTGGGGCGAGCGCGGAGCGACGACCAGCATCCGGCGCTTGCCGAAGTGACGGGATGAATCACGACGATCGCGCCTCGCACGTGCGACGAGGCGTCGTAGGACCATGTCGCAGCCCGAAGGCGGCTGGTATCCTGTGCTTCGATGGCGACGCGCCCCGCTCCGAGCCCGATCGCGGCGGGGCCGGGCCCGGCTCCGCCGATGTCGCTGGCAGCAGGGACCCGGCTCGGGCGGTACGAGCTGCTCTACCCGATCGCGGCGGGAGGCATGGCGCACGTGTGGGCGGCCGAGCAGATCGGCGAGCTCGGGTTCCGCAAGCTCGTCGCCCTCAAGACGATCCGCCCCGAGTACGCGTACGACGCGAGCTTCCGCGCCATGTTCCTCGATGAGGCGCGGCTCGCGTCGCGCATCCGGCACGCCAACGTCGTCGAGGTGCTCGACCTCGGGATGCACGGGGCGGTCGTCTTCCAGGCGATGACCTACGTCGAGGGCGCGCCGCTCAGCGGTTGGTTGGCGGCGCTCCGTGGCGCGCGCCTGCCGCTCGGGGTCGCCGTCCGCGTCGTGGTCGACATGCTGCACGGCCTCCACGCCGCGCACGAGCTGCGGGACGACGACGGCAACCTCCTCGGGCTCGTGCATCGCGACGTGTCGCCTCAGAACTTGCTCGTCGGCGTGGACGGCGTCGCGAAGCTCGCCGACTTCGGTATCGCGAAGGCCTTCGGTCGCATCACCGAAGAGACGATGGCGGGGGAGGTGAAGGGCAAGATCCGTTACATGGCGCCCGAGCTCCTCGGAGGCACGCTGCCCGCATCGCCGCAGAGCGACATCTTCTCGGCCGGCGTCGTGCTCTGGGAGACCCTCACCAGTCGCCGCCTCTTCGCCATCTCGAGCGAAGAGGCGGTGTCCGGGCCGCACCGGCGAGAGAGTGTCCGCAATCCGCGCGAGGTGGCGGACGTACCGGCGGCCATCGCCGCAATCACGATGCGCGCGCTGGCGACCGATCCGACGGCGCGGTTCGCGACGGCGCTCGAGATGGCCGATGCGCTCGAACGAGCGGCGAGGGCGGAAGGCGTCGACGCCACGCATCGCGAGGTCGCTGCATGTCTCGACGCGCACCTCGGCGAGAAGATCGCGCGCGATCGCGAACGGCTCCGAGCCGCGCGGCGAGGAGGCGACGTCACGCGCGTGAAGCCGGTCGCTCCGCCTCCGGACGTCGTCACGGTCATCGAGCGGAAGCGCGGACGCGCTCCGGAAGCCTCGCCTCCGCGCAAGACCGGCTCGTACTTGCTGGCGTGCGTGGTCCTCGGGCTCGTGGCCCTCGCGTGCGTCGGACTGGTCGTCGCTCGACAGCACGTCGAGCCCGCCGAGACGGACGACTCGCCGGCGAACGTCGGCGCTCCCGTCGCGCCTGTCGAGAGCGCGCCGCCGCCGGTGGCGACCCCGAGCACGCCGCCGCCGGCGCCGTCCGGGGGCGTGATCGCACCGACCGCGAGGGTCGTCGAGCCACCGCCGACCGCGGCGCCGGCATCGGCCACGGTCGTCGGAGATCCATCTCCGGCCGACGAGGCGAACGAGGTCGCGCCTGCGACGACACCCGCGCCGGCGAGCACGCGCGCGCCGAGCAGCACCGGAGCCGGTGCTGGAAGGCCACCTGCCACGCGCGCGCCGCGCCCCCGCGCGCCGTCGTCGCCTTCCGTGCCCAAGGCGCGTCCGCCCTTCGAGAACCCGTACTGAGCTGGCGCGGTCGCGCCCCGGGGGTCTGGCGACGACGGGCCATTGGTCCGATCTCTGCCGTGACCAGCGACTGGTCCATGTGTGATCCGGTGTCTCCATACGGGATCACGCTCCTTGCCTGGTCGCTCTCCGCCGGCGGCGGCTTCGGGAGAACCGAAGGGCGTGCTTCGTCTTCGGCGGCACGCGTCGTGCTCTGATCCACGGCGATGCTCGCTATTCGCACTCGGATGGCGGACGAGGAGCCTGATATCCTTCGTCCAATGAGGTGCTGCGCGGGCAGGCGCGTCCGATCCTGGCAGCGTCCGGCGGGGGGCCGGGGACGGGGGCGCGGATGGCTCGCGGCGCTCCTCCTCGCGACCTCGTCGGTCGTGGTGGCCGACTCGGCGGCGGCCGCGCCTCGCTCGAGCGCCAAGCAGCGTGCCGCGCAGAGCTTCGCGGCCGGGAAGGCCTCGTTCGAGCGCGGTGACTTCGCGGCGGCCGGCGCGGCGTTCGAGCAGGCGGCCCTCCACGTCCCGCATCCCGCGACGCTCCTCAACGCCGCCGAGGCGTGGGAGCTCGCCGGCGATCACGTCCGCGCGGCGCAGATCTGTGACCGTGTCCTCGACATGGAGGACCTCGAGACGCGCTATCGCGAAGTGGCCAACACGCAGCTCGAGCGGCTGTCGAAGCGCATCGCGACGATTCACGTGCGCGTACCTCCGGGGGCTCGCGTGAGCGTCGACGGAGAGCGTGACGAGTCGACGGATCACCGGATTCGGCTCAAGCCGGGGTCGCACGTCATCGTCGCGGAGGGCGACGGCATCACGACGCGGCGCGAGGTGATCGAGGTCTCTCCCGGCGAGATGCGCGAGCTCGACCTGACCGGCGCGGTCGAGGTCGAGACGCCGGCGACGGCTTCGCGCACCACGGAGGCGCCGGAAGAGAAGGACGCGAAGACCGAGCGGCGCTCGAGCGGCCCGCCGGCCGGGACGTGGGTCGCGCTCGGCGTCGGCGCCGCGGCGGCCGGGGTCGCGGGCTTCTTCGGCTTCCGCACGCTCGAAGCGAAGGACGCCTTCGACGCGAACCCGACCGTGCAGACCGCAGAGGACTTCAAGCAGGCGCGCCTCATGACGAACGTGAGCGCAGGCGTCGCCATCGCCGCCGCCGCCGTCGGTGTCGTTCTCTGGATCGCCGCTCCGCGCGCGCAGGCTCGGCCGCGCAACGCGTGGAGCCTCGAAGGAGCAGGGGCCCGTGCCGTCTTCGCGTTCTGATTCCACCTCCGTCCGCCGGTCGTCGAGGCGCGCGGCGCTCGCCGCCGTGATCGCGACGCTCGTGGCGGGCTGCTTCGTCTCGATCGACGAGAGCAGGATCGGGTCGCGGGAGAAGGAGTCGACGAGCGACGACGGCGGCCGCAGTGCGCGGCAAGACGCCCGCGCGCCGTCGCCGTCGGACGGGAGCACGCAGGACGGCGAGCCACCTTGCGAGACGTGCGGTGGAGAGTGCGTCGACCTCTCCCGGGATCGGAACAACTGCGGCTCGTGCGGCAACGTGTGCTCGGAGGGCCGCGATTGCCGGGGAGGTCAGTGCGTCGCGCCGAGCTCGTGCAAGGAGCTGCTCGCGCTCCGGCCGACGGCGCCGACCGGTGTGCACACGCTCTCGATCGGAGGCACGGAGCTGCCGGCGTACTGCGACATGACGACGGCCGGCGGTGGCTTCACGCTCGTCTTCCGCATCAGCGCGGGCCAGAAGGGTGATCCGTATGCGCTCTACACGGGCGCGCCGCTCAACGACGACGTCGCCGAGGAGGCGACGCTGCGCCAGACGACGCGTCACTACGTGAGCCGGCTGCTCTCGCGGTGGAACGTCGACATGCCGGTCGAGGAGGCGCGCGCGCGCGTCCTCGACGCACAAGGGAACGTCATCAAGGAGATCGTCTTCGACGCGAAGGACACGAGCGCCGGGAGCTTCTTCGCCAAGGGGAGGGTGAAGTCGTCTCCGTGGACGGACCTCGACACCGCGCACTTCTTCTCCGCCGTCGGCGACGCGAACGAGGCGCGCCGCTTCTACATCCATCGGCCCTACAACACGTGCGAGACGGACGAGGGCTGGCTCGTCGTGCACGGAACGGATCGGGGCGTCTGCGCGTACGAGCAACCCAGCACGGTCATCCGCATCTACTACGCCAAGGGTACGACCGCGCAGCGATGGGTCGACGAGGCGCCCGAGGCCAGCGCGTTCGCCGTCCTGGTACGCTGACGCGAGAGCTCGTACGCTCCGAAGGAGCGGACGGTCACCGAGATGGGCGCGCACGATCCGATGACACGGGCTCGAACGGATGCGCCGACGAGGACGCTTCGCGTCCATGCGGCGCAGCTCGTGGTGACGAGCGGCCCCGACGCCGGCCGTAGCGCGAGGATCGATCGCCCGATGTTCCTCGTCGGCAGCGGCGCGAGCGCCGATCTGCGGCTCAGCGACGACACGGTCTCGCGCGAGCATCTGCGCCTCACGCTCACGCCCGCGGGCATCCAGATCCGCGACGTGGGGAGCAGGAACGGGACCTGGATGGGGACGTTGCGTGTGAACGACGTCGTCGTCGCGCAGTCGACGTCGCTGCTCGTCGGCAGCACGACGCTCGCGCTGAACCTCGAGGGCCTCCCCGTCGACCTCCCGATCAGCGAGAGCACGCGGTTCGGTGACGCCATCGGGGAGTCGACCGTGATGCGCCACCTCTTCGCGCTGCTGGAGCGCGCGGCCGCGTCGGACGTCAATGTGCTCATCGAGGGTGAGAGCGGCGTCGGCAAGGACGTCCTCGCGCGTGGGATCCACGCGAAGTCGGCTCGCGCGAACGAGCCGTTCGTCGCGCTCGACTGCGGCGCGATCCCACCGACGCTCATCGAGAGCGAGCTGTTCGGCCACGAGCGCGGCGCATTCACCGGCGCGGAGCACAGGCGCGACGGCGCCTTCGTCCAGGCGCACGGCGGGACGCTGTTCCTCGACGAGATCGGCGAGCTGCCGCTCGAGCTGCAGCCGAAGCTGCTCCGTGCGCTCGAGACGCGCGAGATCCGGCCGCTCGGTGCGCGCGGGACGAGGCGCGTCGACGTGCGCATCGTCGCGGCGACGAATCGGAACCTCGGCGAGGCCGCGCGCAACGACGAGTTCCGGCGCGACCTCTTCTACCGCCTCGCCGTCGTCCGCGTCGGCGTACCACCGCTGCGCGAGCGCAAGGAGGACATCCTCCCGCTCGCGCGTGCCTTCCTCTCGCGCATCCCGGGTTTCGAGGACGCGTACCTGCCTCCCGAGCTCGAGGCGATGCTCCTGTCGTATCCGTGGCCAGGCAACGTCCGCGAGCTCAGGAACGTCATTCACCGGTACACGGTCTTCGGCGCGAACGCGGGGCTCTTCGACGACTCGATCCCGGTCGCCCGACCGCAGGCTGCGGACGAAGACCTATCGCACCTGCCGTACCACGAGGCTCGCGCGCTGGCGCTCGAGCGGTTCGAGCGCGCGTATCTACCCGCGGTGCTCGCGAGGTCGGGCGGCGTCGTCGTGCGCGCGGCCGAGCTCGCGCAGGTCGGCCGCGGCAGCTTCCACCGGATGCTCCACCGCATCCGGTCGTCCCATCGCGGGAACGACGACTGAGATCGTGCGTCAGCCCGTGTATCCCTTGCCGCCGATCCAGGTTCCCAGGTCCTGGAGGGAGATCCAGTACGATCGCGGCACCGCCTGCCAGCGCGCGCCGCCGCCTTTGCCTTCGGCCGCGGGGTCGGCGATGAGGACCTTCTCGCCGCCCTCGTCGTATCCGACGATCGTGACGTAGTGGTAGATGGTGCCGCTCGGGTACCCCGGCGGGCGCCAGCCGCTGACCACGTTCGCGACGATCGGGAACCCGGCATCGATGCGAGCGACGAGATCCTTCTTGAGGAGCTCGCGCTGCTCCTGTGTCGGCGGGTCGTTCATCGGCCGCACCTCGTACGCGTTCGCGCCGAGGTCGGCGGCGAAGTATTCGTTGAGCACCCTCGCGGGGAGCCCGATGTGATCGGTCCCGTTGGTGGTCGTGCCCATCTCGTTCGCGAGCTCGGTCTGGCTCGGCGGATTCGCGATGCGCGTACCGAGCGCCATGCGCGTCGATGCCGGGCCGCACCAGTAGTACGTCTCCTGACCGTACCACTGGAAGTCGAGCACCTTCTTCGTCGCGGGCGCCGGGTCGGGCGCGGGGGCCTCCTCGACTTCGGACGGGCCACGCCGATCGGACAGCGGCGCGCTCGGCTCGGTGTCGCCGGAGTCGTCGGGCCCCGAGATCGGAGCGCCCGGGCTTCGCGTCCGCGCCGGCGTACGGCCCTCACCGAGCGAATCGCTCGGGTCGACGCACCCGACGGAGAATGCCAGCGAGAGCGTGCCGAGGCATCCGAGAAGGAGTCGGCGACGACGTGCGCGTACGAGATGAAGATGGGTCATGTCGTTGCTACCCGAAGCTGGCGGCGCGTCCGCATCGCACGATGCAAGGCCCGGCGGGCTCCACGCGGCGTCGTCGATCGTCGGACGCCCATCGTCTTCGCTGGAGATGCCGCGAATCAGCGCCGTCGCCGCCGAGGGGAAGGGCGAGGAGGGGTGGCGGTGTCCTCGGGTCGGCGACGGCGCTGACTCGGGCTCGGTTCCATGCGCGCCCACACGTAGAGCAAGGCGAGTGCCACCGTCGTCGACCGCGTATCTTCGGAGAATTCGCGGACTCGTGCTCTCCGAGGCCAGCGCCATCGCCCAGAGTGATCCCGGATGGAGACACCAACGGATGGCAGGTGGAGGCGCATCTCTGGCGCGCCTCGACGTGACCGTGGCGTGTCGAGGCGTACGGCCCCGTCGGGCAGGCCCTACGGCGTGCGTGCTCGCTCGATGTCGTCCGATGCCTCGACCGGTACGCAGAGAGCGCGGCCGTGGATCGCCCGAGGTATCGAATCGAAATTCCGTCGTCGGCTCGGCGGCGCGCCTCGGCGAGTGTCGATCGCTGCCGCTGTCGAGGAGCGACTCCGCACCGGGCTCGGCCGCGGCTCGTCCGGCTTCGGCGTTGCACGGGCGCGGGCATGCGCACGGGCTCTTGCTGTTTCTTCGGCATTCTCCTCACGCTCGCCGCATGCTCGACCTCCAGCGATCGCAGCGGTCCTCCGCCGGGCGACGCCGAGCGGAGCCCCGCCGACACGCCGACCTCTTCGTCGCCTGCTTCGGAGTCGCCGGGCGGGTCTTCGTCGAAAGAGGAACCCGCGGGAGCGCAGCATGCGCCCCTCTTCATCGGTCGCTTCGAGACGAGGGATCCTGCGGGGCCGAAGGCGTCGTGGCCGGGCACGCGCATCATTGCGCGCTTCGAGGGGACGGCCGTGTCCGTCAGGCTCAAGGAGTTCGCGGAGCCATGGATGGACGGGGCACCGAGCTATTGGGAGGTGTCGATCGACCACGGGGAGTGGCGGCCGATCGAGATGATCCCGGACGATCAGCCACACGACTTCGTGCTCGCGACGGACCTGCCACCGGGGCCGCACGAAGTCGAGCTGTACAAGCGGAGCGAGACCCAGACGGGGATCACGCAGTTCCTCGGCTTCGACTTCCACGGCGGCCGATCGCTCCCTCCGCCGGAGCGCAAGCAGCGGAAGATCGAGGTCATGGGCGACTCGCAGGCGACGGGCCTCGGGATCGAGATGCTCGACGCGCCGGATCTCGACTGCCCCGGCGCGGACCACGCGGGTCGCTACCAGAACTTCCGCAAGGCGTGGGGCGCGCTCCTCGGTGAGATGTTCGACGCCGAGGTCCATGCGATCGTCTATTCGGGCAAGGGCCTCATCAAGAACCTGTGGGAGGCCGATCGCGACGCCCTCGTCGACTACTACCCGCGGGCGAATCCGAACCCCGCCCAGGCCTACGACATGCAGCTCTTCGACCTGCAGTCCTGGGTTCCGGACGTGATCGTCCTCACGCAGGGGTCTTGCGATTTCGTCTCCGGCGTCGACGGCGGCGCGTTCAGGACGGCCTACCGCAGCTTCGTGATCGACACGCTCCGCGCGCGCGCGCCGAACGCCCACATCTTCATGAGCGTGCTCGGCATGGGCGGGCGCGGGTACATCGACGAGATCGCGCGCGAGATCGTCGAGGAGCGTGCGGCGGTCGGAGACGACAGGATGCACGTCGTCGTCGCGGAGCCGTACACCTGGGAGGAGATGCGGGCGTGCAACTCCCACGGGACGCCCGCGTGGCATCGCCGCATCGCGAACGAGATCGGCGCCGAGATCCGCAAGGCCCTCGGCTGGTGACGGCCGAGCACGCCCGAGGAGGGACGAAGCAGCTCAGTTCGAGTCGAGCCAGCGCTCGTCGTCGACGTCGTCGTCCTTCTCCGACAGGCAGCTCTCGCTGATCGGGAACTCGGCGCTCGTCGGGGGCTCCTCCGAGGAGACCAAGAAGACGCACCGGGACGAGACGCGCTCGAGCCGCAGCGGGCCGAGGAGGGCAGGCGAGCGCTCTGCGGCGGACGTCAGCTCTTCGAGGTTCGACGGCACCGAGACCGGCGGCAGCACCCGCTCGCGCTGCCCGCCGCCGAGCTCGGACATGACGCGCACGCGCGTCGCGTTCTCCTCCGCGAACAGCTCCACTGCGAGGTCGCCGTCGAGCCACTGGCACGACGGCGACGCCAGTCGCGAGAAGATCATGAGGAGCGACGGCGAGAGGCCGGGAGACGGCGGCTGGTGCGCGAGCCGTACGAGCAGCTCGGCGCATTTCTCTTGCGAGCGCGCCGCGGCCTCGAGGTCGCGCGCGCGGACCCCCACGTACCCCTCTGCCATGGCCGCCTCGGTAGCACATGGATGCGAACGCGCCAGTGTCGCGTGACGCGCGCGAGGCCGAAATGGTTGCGCGAGATACTGCTCAGCTCGTCCGCTTCGGGTTCTTCCAGCGGAAGTGGTCGACGAGCACGACCTCGTCGTCCTTCGCGAGCGGGTCGACGCGGCCGAAGACCCATCCGTCGGCGCCGCTGCCGTCCTTGCGGAAGCGGATGCGGACGAAATGCTTGTAGCCGGGGTGCGCGAGCGCGCTGAACGCCTGGTGCTGCTCGATCCCCAGGATCGTCAGCAGCATCAGGTACGTGCCGACCGCGAGGGTGCCCACGTACACGGAGAGCGCGAACGCGATGCCCGCGAGCGGCAGCGGATCCGGCACGTGCCCCACGAGCGTGCAGATCCATTGGACGGTGCTGAAGACCAAGAGCGGCAAGAAGCCGATGACAGCACCCGTCACGAGGGAGAGCGCGCCGACGCGGGCGAGCTTCTGGCGGAAGCCGCCCAGGAAGATGCATGCGAGCGTCGCGATCGCAGCGGTGACGAAGCTGGCCACGGGTGCGGGCGTGCCGGTCGACCACTGGACGCCGAACAGCGGGATGTAGAGGAGCGCCAGCGCCGTGTGCACGAGGAACCCGGAGCGGCCGTGCGCGATCTGCCATGGGACCTGGAGCGCGAGGACGAGCGTCGTCTTCGGCCCGGGGAACTCGGCGTCGGGCTGGGGAAGGCCGCGGCGTGCGATGCACTGCGGGTGGAGGAACGCACCGCCACCGCCGGCGATGATCTGCATTCCCTTGCCGAAGGTCTGCCGGCAGTAGTGGTGCGTGTCGCCCGTCAGCACGAGCAGCCCGTCGTTCGCGAGCGAGAGGTCGAGCGCCTCGAGCGCCTTCTGCCCGGCGGGGTTGGGCTCGAGGAACGCGTACACGGGGTCGGCGAGGCAGAGCGCGATCGCCCGTGAGGGATCGCGCTCACCGGCGAAGTACCCGCGCTGCTGGAAGTCGACGGAGCGTAGCTGCCGATCGACGCCCCACAGGTCGATGCCGGGCGCGACGCGGAGCGCCCAGTAGCTCGCGTCCTGCACCGGCGTGTATCCGGTGAGCGCGAGCGCGGCGCGTTTCACGACGAGCTCGCCGAGCCGGAACGCCTCCACCCACTCGACGAAGTGGCCGATCTGTCCGAGCCGATCGATGGTCTGGTCGTCGAGCTTGGTCTGCTCCGGATCGACACGGTCGAGATCGACGCTGCGCGCGCGGAACATGCGTCCGAAGCCGTCGAGCCCGGCATACCAGTCGTGATTGCCGGGCACGCCGAGGAGCACGCGCGGCTTGCCGTCGAACGCGGCGCGGAAGACCTGGTTGAAAGGGACGATGACGCGGTTGTGGATCTCGATGTCCGTCGCGACCGGGTAGGCGGTGTCTCCGCCGAAGAGGAGGATGTGCCCGCGCGGCAGGACGAGCTTCTTGCCCGGAGCGTCCGGATCGTCGACCTCGTAACGAGCCGCGATGAGGCCCGCGACGGCCTTGCTCACGGAGAAGTCGTCGCCGGTGTCGGAGACGAAGTCGATCCACACGTCGTCGTCGAGCGCCTCCGCGAGCGTCGCCGCGTCGGGACGAACGGCGCCGAGCGTCTCGGCGAGCCTCCGCGTGAGCCTTCGCGACGAGGCCGGACGCATCCAGTCTCGGCAGTCGATGTCCTCCGTGGCGATCACGCTCGCCGCGAGGTGCCAGAGGTGACCCCAGAACGACTTGAAGCCGAACCACGCGATGGCGCGCGGCCACTGCTTGCCTCTCCGATAGAAGAGCTTGGGGACGTCCGGCGGCAACGGCTTGGGAACGATCGCAGGTGCCTCTCTGATCGGCGCGATCGGCGTGGTCTTCGCCGTCTCCCACGCGGCGACCCGGGGACTCGAATCGTTCACGACGAGCATCTTAGTTGAGTCGTCGAGCAGTGGATCCATCGTCCATCTGATCACCCGTCACGAGGAGACGGGCGCTTTTGCGACGATGTCGGTCGTGCACAACTGAGCTCCAGCCCGGTCGATGGACGGGCCATGACACTCGACAGCGAACGAAGCTCTGAAGGCCGTGGTGAGGACAAGCCGAGCGAGACGGTCGAGATCGCGATCGCGCCGCGCCCGACCAGCTTCCTGCTCGAGATTCAGGACGACGAGAACGTTCGGCGCGTGCCCGTGGCGGAGTCTCCGCTGATCGTCGGTTCGGGGCGCGCCGCGGACGTCGTCGTCCGCGACCGCACCGTCAGCGGCCAGCACTGCGTCGTCGTCGCTCGCGACGGCGGTCTCGCGGTGAAGGATCTCGGCTCGCGCAACGGGACCTACGTCGGAGGCGCGCGCGTCCAGGAGGCGTGGGGCTCGGAAGGAATGACGATCCTGATCGGGCACACGACGATGGTGTGCCTCGCGCCGGCCTCGGAGGAGGACGAAGAGGAGCTCGGTCCGCCGCTGCCGGGCATCGCCGGCGGCTCGGCCGTGATGTGCCGTGTCGCGACGCAGGTGCGGAGGCTCGCGAAGCTCAGCGCGCCCGTGCTCGTCACCGGCGAGACGGGCGTCGGCAAGGAGCTCGTCGCGCGGGCGCTCCACGCCGAGGGGCATCGCCGCTCGGGGCCGTTCGTCGCGCTGAACGTCGCGGCGCTCCCGAGGGAGCTCGTCGAGAGCGAGCTGTTCGGCCACGAGCGCGGCGCGTTCACCGGCGCCGTGACCAGGCGCGTCGGTGCCTTCACCGAGGCGGAGGGCGGTACGCTGTTCCTCGACGAGATCGGCGAGCTCCCGATCGAGGCGCAGCCGAAGCTCCTGCGTGCGCTCGACGGCTACGAGGTTCGGCGCATCGGCGCGGCCGGCTCCGGGCGACGTGCAGACGCCCGCGTCGTCGCCGCGACGCACGTGCCGCTCCTCGATCACGTGCGGAGCGGTCGGTTCCGTCGCGACCTCTTCCACCGCCTCGAAGTGTTCGTGCTCGAGCTTCCGCCACTCCGCGATCGTCCCGGAGACATCCTTCCCATCGCTCGAGCGCTCCTCGCGCAGATGGCGGGCGAGATCGGCGAGCGTGATCTCACGCCGGCTGCGGTCGCGTACCTCACCGCCCACGACTGGCCGGGGAACGTGCGCGAGCTGCGCAACGTGCTCTTGCGCGCGGCCGATCTCGCGAGGGACGGACGCTGGATCGACACGAGCGCGGTGGCCCGCGCGGTGCGGCGTGGACGTCCGCGCGCGGAGGGGCTGACGCTCACGCCCGACGACGCCCGTGACTGGCTCGCGAGCCATGGCGGAAACGTGAGCGCGGCCGCCCGGGCCGCGAAGATCCCGCGGACGACCTTCCGAAAGCTCCTCGCGAAGGCTCGAGCCGGAACGCGCCAGTGACGCCGCTTGACCGCCGGGATCAACCTTGCGACAAGGTTTCGGCGATGGCCGAGCCGCGCGACGCACGTACGAAGACGAAGGCGATCGCTGCCGTCGCGGCGGTCGCGCTCGGCTCGTACGCGCTCTGGCGATGCTCCACGACGCGCGACGGTGCGGGCTCGGTCGAGACGACGAGCCCGGCGTCGAGCGCTGCTCGCGTCGAGCCGAAGGAGGCGTCGGAGACCGCGGCGGGCCTCGTCGCGCCGATCGCAGCGTCGCACGTCGGCGAGGACGTCGTCGTCGCCGCGCTCGACCTGTCGGCCAAGGCGGTGCGCGTCCAGCGTTTCGGGCCGAAGGACGAGGTCGTCGCCGAGGGCATCGCCTTCGAGGACGTCTCCTGGTCGATGGATGCGGAGCTCAGGGTCGTGGCGGCGCCGGAGGGCGTCGGTGTGACGTGGCGAGGGCTGCGCTCCGGCGATCTCGTGCGTCAGCTCGTCGTGCTCGGGCCGGATCTCCGGCGAAGGGGAGAGCCGACCGACGTGGGCGCGGCGTCTTGCGCGACGCGGGACGCGCTGTGGTTCAGCGACGGCGCACGGGTGCTCGCGCGACCTTGGAACGGGACGGAGTCGCGGTTCGAGCTGCCGAAGGACGAGGACGGCTCGCTCCTCTGCGGCCAGCACGCCGCCTTCGCCATGCTCGAGAAGGGCGAGGCGACGTCGCTGCTCCGGCTCGGCGGCGAAGGAGGAGCACCGGTCACGGTCATGCGCGAACGTGACTTCGGCGAGGACGAGCAACGCGAGCTCGCGCCGTACACGGTCGGCGACGACGTAGGGGTGGTCCGCCTCGCCATGTCCGGCGCCCTGGCGCTTCGCGAGGTCACGGGAGGCACCCCCGGTCCGCTTCGGACGTTGACGAACGCGATCCCGAAGGACGACGACATCGTCGCCGTCGACGCATCGGCCCGCGTCGTCGTCATCGTCTACACGGAGGACGTCTCGGAGCTGTACGCGCCGACCCCGGAGCAAGACGTCGATCTGCCGCCGGACGCGCTGATGGTCTGCACGAAGGTCGCGGCCCTCCGGATCGACCGGCGAACCTTCGAGGAGTCCATCGTCGAGCTCTCTCCGGGGCGTTGCGGGTACGAGGTCGGCCCGTTCTTCACGGGCGTCGTCGGCGACGACGTGGCGGTGTCGTGGGCGGAGCGCGCGGCGGCGGCGCAGACGGCGCGCGCGCCCATCGTCGGTCTCGCGCACGCGCTCGTCTCGCCCGAGGACGCCCCACGCCTTTCGCGCGTCGAGCAGCCGGCCGACGCCCTCGCACACGCCGGCTGCGACGCGAACGGTTGCCGCGCGGCCGCGCTGATCCGCCGAGAGGGCGCGGACGCGATGGCGCCGAACGTCGTGAAGATCCTCCGCTACCGCTGAGCGCCGATCAGAACTCGCCGGAGACCAAAAGGCCGCTGGTGCCCCATCCCGCGTACGGGGTGACGACGGGGCGGCGGGGTGCTGCGTGCTTCGCGTCGTCGCGCTTCGGCGAAAAGAGGTACCAGCCGCCCGCGAAGAGGAGACCGGCGCCCATCACGCCGAGCGATATGTTCGCGATCATCGCGTTCTGATCGACCTTGTCGTTGTTCTCGCGCAGCGTCTTGCAGGGCTGCTCGAACTGCGGCACGCCACGGTTGCAAGCGCCGTACGCCACGTTGACGACGTTCCCGTCGCGATCGACGAACCTGCCCGACGTGGCGCCTCGGGTGATGTCCGCGTGCCCCTTGTCGGCCTTCGCCTGCGCGTCGGCCTTGAACGCGGCGAACACGATGGCGCTGACGAGGCCGACGCCCGCGACGCCGAGCCCGACGTAGACGGGCGTCATCTTCTCCGGTGGAGAGAACAGCCCGCTCTTCTTGGTGCCGCGGTCGGCACCGGGCGGCTCGTCTTGCGACGGCGCCGTGTCGGGCGAAGAGGCGTCCGCGCCCGCCACCGGGCTCGGGGCCGCGGCCACGTTCGACGCCGTGTCGGCGAATCGCGCCTCGACCAGCTGACCGGCGCTCGCGGTGACGGTCACCGTCTGCGTCGGCGATTTGACGGTGTGGGTGCCGGGCTCGACGTCGATCGGATCGAGCGGCGTCGTACCGACCTTCTGATCGTCGACCGCGATCTCGGTCCCCGGCGGGGCGACCACCTCGATCCGCCCGAGCTTCTTTCGTACCTCGGCGAGGCCGGCTTCGGCGTCCTTGCGCTGCTGCGGGCTCGCGTTGGGCGCCTCCTTGAGGAACTGCTGGAAGTATTTCGCCGCCTCGAGCGGGTGGTTCGACCGCGCGGAGCTCTGCGCGAGATTGAGAAGGACCGCGGGGTGCTTCTTCAGCGCGTACGCCTGGAGGAAGGCGAGGCGGGCCTCTTCGTACTTGCCCTTGTCGAACGCCTCGACGCCCTCCTTGAAGCGCGCACGCGCCTGGAGGGTCACCGGATCCTCGCCCTGCGCGGCGGCAGGAAGCGAGACGGTCTGCGACAGCAGCGTGAGGAGAACGACACCGGCGATGCGACGCGTCTTCATGGTGTCCTCGGGCGCCGTCAGAATGGATTATCGCGGACGATCCCGCCACCCCCACCGCTCGTCGTCTTCGGGCTGGGCTTCGGCGCGGTGGTCTTCGCGGGCTTCGGGGCCGCTGCTGCCTTCGGCGCGTGCGCTTGAGCTGCGGCGACGGTCTTCGCGGGCTCTGCCTTGGCGCGCTTCTCGGGCTTCTCGGGTTTGTCCGCGGCCTTCTCGGCCTTGCTCGTGGTCTCTGGCGGAGGCTCGTCCTTGGCGGCCGCGGTCGCGGGCGGCGTCTCGTCCTTCGGCGGCGCCTCGTCTTTCGGCGGCGGAGGCGGGATGTCGTCCGCGGCCTCGGTCGGCTGAGCGCTCGGCATGGACGCCGTCTGCGTGGGCTTCGCCTCCTCGGTGGTCGACGAGCTCGAGCCGAGCTTCACGAGCAGGCCGACGACGACGAGACCGACACCCAGGGCGGCGACGAGGAGCAGGACCTTCGACGGGGACTTCTTCTTGACGATGCCGAGGTCGTCGAGGTCCGCATCGCTCGCGGGAGCGTCGTCGCGGAACGGGTCGGCCACCGGAACCGGAATGTCGGCGGCACGCGCGGCGGGCGGCGTCGACGGGGCGGCGGCCGGAGCCTCCGGCGCCGGCGCGGCAGGGGGCGGCGCCGACGGCGCCGTCGGCGCCTCCGGCGCCGAAGCCGCTTCTGCGGGAGCTTCCGTGGCCGGTGCGGTCGGTGCGGCAGGCGCGGCCGCGGAAGCCGACGGAGCGGCGGCGGCCGGAGCCTCCGGTGCCGGCGCCGAAGGCGAGGGAGCGACCGCGGGTACGACGGCGATCACCGCGTCCGAGCCGAGCGCCTCCGAGCTCGGAGCAGGCTCGCGCGCTGGACTCTCTGCCGCCGGCTGGCCGTTCGCGCTCGCCGCGAGCGCGGCGTTGGCAGCGGCGACGACGGCCTGCGCCTCGGGAGAGATGCCGAGCTGCGTCGCCTTGTTCGACGGCAGCTTCGCCGGCGAGCTGGCCGCCGCCGGGGCGGGAGCCGGGGCCTGTTTCGTCTCGGTCGCCGCGTTCTCCGTCGGCCCGCCGATGATCACCGCGGGGGCAGGGACGATGGGCGCGGCCTCGGGTGCGGGAGCAGCGGGCTCCGGCGGCGCGTCCCACCCATCGTCGTCGACGGCCCACGAAGGGCGGAACGCCTCGGCTGCGGCGTCCGCCTCGTCCACGCTGAGCGGCGCGGGCTGATCGCCGCTCTTGCCCTGCATCGCCATACCGGGCCGATCGTAGCACTCCGTCGCCGAGCGATACAACGCGGCGCGCCGTCACCGCTGCCCCCACGTCATGGCTCGGCTCGTCCGTATCGCGGGGCCTCGGGCGACCCGAACGCCCTCAGGGAAACTCGCGCTTGAGCACGTCGTCCCATTCGTCGGCGACGCGGCCGACGGTGTCGAGCAGGTCTTCGAACTCCTCGTAGTCGAGGCCGGAGAGCCGCCGGAGCGCGCGGACGAAGATCTCGTCTTTCGCGGCGTCGATCGCGAAGGACGCGTCGGCCGTCGTGAGGAACGAGAGCTCGAGGAGCCTGCGATAGAGGGCCTCCCGTCCCGTCTTCGGCACCGGCATGACGGGCGCGATGATGAGGAGCACACCGTGGTCGTCGAGCACGTTCACCCCGATGCTCGCCGAGCCCTTGCGCGTCTGCGTGTAGCCGTTCTCGTCGAGGGGACGCAGCTCGATGCCCGCGCGCTCCGAGAAGCGCTTCAGGTAAGCGTTGACCATCTCGGTGGCGCTGGAGAACCGCGTCCCGGTCATCCGATCGGAATAGAGAGGCTCGTCCTCGCTTCGGCTTTGCACGCGGCCGATGATAGCCTCCTCGGCGCACGATGGGGATCCCGCCCAAGGTACGTGCTCTCGTCGTCCTCGTCGTTCTCGTCGTCGTGGCGGCATGCGGAGGGAGCTCGAAGCCGGAGGTGGACGCCGGCGCCGCCGATGACGTCGCGCGCGCACGTGCCCTCGTCGCATCGGGCTCGCCGCTACCGGCGCGGCCCGAGGTGATCGCGACGGCGCAGTCCGTCGAGGCGCTCGCCCTGAAGGAGGGCGCCGGCGCGCGCGCCGTCGAGCTGCACGCGCTCGCGGCCGCTCTCCACGAGAGGATGTGGCGCGTCGAGCATCGCGAGCAGGACGCGAAGGAGGCGATCGATCTCTATCGCGCGGCGAGCAAGGACCTCGCGATCACGGGCGCCTGCGAGGCCGCTGCTCGCGGCGCCCTGCTCGCCGGCGAGCTCGCGAAGGACGCGGAGACGACCTACGCCGAGCTCTATCGCGTCCAGCGCCGCGGCTCGGCGCTGGGATCGGACGCCGGCGCGAGCCTTTGCGGACCGGTGATCGACGGTCCGCTCGCGGCCCTCGTGGCGTTCCGTCCGCCCGCGGCCGTCCTCGATGCCATCGATCGCGGGCTCGCCGGCGAGGGAGCCATCGCGCTCGCGCTGCTCGATGCCGGACCGGCGCGCGTGCGCGTCGCGCCACGTCTCACGCGCATCGAGCAGTGGGGCGGCTCCGAAGCGGCCCGCGTGGTGCTTCACCTCGACAGGAGCGCACGCTTCCGCGTGGGCGACGTCGGCAGCGGGACGGGTCACGGCGCGCGGACGTACGTCGAGCTCGACGGCGTCGAGCTCGGCGGCGCCGCGAGGGAGACGCCGATTGGTGGGATCGTCACGCGCATCATCGCCGAAGCGACCTCGACCGGCTCTCGCGTCTCGCTCGACCTGAGCGGTCCGGCGTACCGCCGCGTCTTCCACCTCCTCGAGCCCTTCCGTGTCGTCATCGACATCGCGAAATCGCCGCCGGGCTCGGGACCGAAGGCCGGAGCGCGCTCGGTGGAGCGCGTCGCGATCGATCCCGGACACGGCGGCAACGACCCCGGAGCGATCGGCCCCTCCGGCCTGAAGGAGAAGGACGTCACGCTCGCGATCGCGCACAGGCTCGCGCCGATCCTCGCGCGACAGGGCATCCAGGTGACGCTCACGCGCGACGACGACCGCTACGTCACGCTCGAGGAGCGCACCGCGCGGGCGAACGCCTTCAACGCCGACCTGTTCGTCTCGATCCACTGCAACGCGGCCGAGAACAAGACGAAGCGCGGCGTCGAGACCTACGTCCTCGACACCACCACGAGCGACATGGCGGCGCGCGTCGCCGCGCGCGAGAACGCGACGAGCCAGGCCGCGAGCAACGAGGTCGCGCAGCTCCTCGCCTCGATGCGCCTCGCCGATCAGGCCACGCGCTCGACGCACTTCGCGGAGCTCCTCCAGCGCGCCGGCATGGCGTCGCTCTCGGAGAAGTATCCGGACGTCACCGACGGCGGCGTGCACTACGCGGCCTTCTACGTCCTCGTCGGCGCGCGCATGCCCGCAGTCCTCTTCGAGGCGAGCTACATCTCGAACGCGATCGACGAGCAGCGCCTCGGCTCCGCCGACTACCAGCAGCGTCTCGCCGACGGCATCGCGAACGCCGTGAAGGCGTACCGCGAGGGGCGCTGAGCGGTCGACGAGCCGCGGGAGCGCGCGACGCACGGACGACCGCGTCGGGCTCCTGAGGGTCAGCCGATCGCGAGCTTCTTCGCGAGCTCGATGTGCAGCCGCGGGAGGCTCGCGGCGGGGAGGGCGAGGTCGGCTCCCGGGACGGGCGTGTCGTCGGTCGTGACGACGATGATGGCCGTGAAGGAGGTCTCCACGTCGGACTTCAGCGCGGCGATGCTCGCCTCGCCGCTCCACGTCGAATCGTCGAGGGCGCAGACGATGGCGTCGGGCTGCGCCTCGACGAGGCTCGCGATCGCCGTGACGACGTGATCGAAGCGACGAACGGAGAAGCGCGTGGCGAGCTTTCGGACGACCTCGTCGGAGCGAAGCGCGTGGTCCGGCGGCGCCGCCACGAACACGGTGGGCTTCACGCTCGTGAGGGCGTCGGGCAGCGGATAGCCGTGCTCGCGCAGGAACGCCACGACGTGGTTGCGCCGGAAGCGCAGGTGCCTGCCCGGCGTGCGATGGTGCGGGATCTTCCCGGCGTCCGCCCAGTGATGGATCGTCTTGAGGTCGACCTCGCAAAACCGGGCCACGTCCTGCGCCGTGTAGACGAGCGGAGCGGGCGCCGCGGCAGGCTCTCGTCGCGAGGTCGCGCGCGGTCCGAGCGCGCGCGTCAGCGGGGCGCGTCTTCGGCCAGCCATCGGTCACCCCGGAGCACGTACCGGGAAGGGCCGGGGACGCGCGTCTCGGCGACCTCGTGCTCCGGATCGCCGGGCAGCGTGAGGGCCATCGTCACGGAGGAGCCCTCCGTCTGTTGGACGAGGCGAGGACAGATCGGATCGAGGCAGCTCTGCGCGGCGAGGGCCAGCACGTCCGTGGTCGTCGCGCACGTCGAGAGCAGCGCGATCGTGCGATGGGTCGGAGGCGCGACCTGGACCTCGCCGGCCTCCCACCGGCGCAGCACCTCGCCGGGCGTCGCCCAGAAGCTCGCCATGGTCTCGTGCTCGTCGTGTGCGCCGCTCAAGCCCGCGGGCGCGACGGCGACGAAGAAGCGCGCGTCGTAGCGGCGGGACTCGGCCTCCGGCGTCACCCATCGCGCGAGCGGGTGGAGCGCGTCGAGGTCGAGCCGCAGCGATCGGCGAGCCAAGAAGGCGCGGAGCGCCGTCGGATCCTCGGCGAGCTCGGCCCGGAGCGCGAAGAGCTCGTCTTGCGAGACGGAGCCGCCGCACACGTGGAGCATCGCGGCCTCCTCCAGCGTCTCGCGGCATGCTGCGATCGCCAGCGCGCGCAGGTGCGCTTCGTCGTTCGCGAAGGGCACCTTGCTGGGCCGCGGCGCGCGGGGCGGCGTGGCGAGCGCGTTCCACGCGCCTTCCGCGTCGGACGCATCGAGCTTGCCGCCAGGGAAGACGATCGCGCCGCCGAGGAAGCGGCTCTGCTTGCTCCGCTCGACGCAGAAGATCTCGACGCCGTTCGCGCCGTCGCGGACGAGGACGACGGTCGCTGCGTCCTTGGGCGGTGTCGCGGGCCGGTCGAGCTTCAGATCGAGCACGCGTCCTCGTTACCACGAACCAGGCGCGCCCGAGACGGTTTTGAAGGGCCGATGCGCCGGAAGTGAGCTCAGCGCAGACCGGCGCTCTGCGCCCGGAGCTTGCGGCGACGCTCCTGCGCGTGACGCTCGATGCGCTGCTGATCGCTCGGATCCTCGACGAGCGTGAGCGCGTCGCGCTCGTCGTCGCGCAGCCGCTCGAGAAGGATGTCGGCGGCGCGCTCCGCCGTGATGGCGTCGTCGCCTCGTCCCGGGAGCTCGACGACCGCCTTCTTGACGTGCAGGTCGGCGATCGCCGTCATGAGCCGCTCGAGGACGCGCTCGAAGGTGGCATCGCCGAATGCGCTGCGCGGCCCGAGTCCGGCGACGATGAGCTTGTCGAACGGCAGCCGAGGCCGCACGGGGACGGCCAGGAGCTCGCCCACCTCGCCGAGGAGAAAGTCTTGTTTCGCGAGGCGGCTCAGCCGGCCGGCGAGCCGCCAGTCGAGCAGGCCGGCCAGGCCGGTGAGGGGACGGGTGTCTCGAAAGACGCCGCATGCGACGACCTCCGCGCTCAGCTCGTCGAGGCGCCTCAGGTCGCGCGCGACGAAGCGGAGGTCGAGCATCACGCCTTCTTGCCCTCGGTCGGCGAACGCGTCGCCTCGGCGTCGTCGTCGATGCGCCCGAGATCGGTCGCGATCCGATCGAGCACGCCGTTGACGAAGCTGCTCGAGTCCTCGGTGCCGTACATCTTCGCGAGCTCGACGGCCTCGTCGATCACGACCGCGCGCGGGACGTCTTTCTGCGCCATCAGCTCCCAGGTCCCCATGCGGAGCAGGTTGCGATCGACGCGACTCATTCGCTCGAGGCGCCAGTTCTGCGACGCGGCGCTGATGTACTTGTCGACCGTCGCCAGGTTCTCGGCGACGCCGCGGACGATCATGTCGGCGTACGGCCGGCCCTCGGGATCGGCGTCCTCGAACGAGCGCCAGTAGAGGTCGATCGTCTGGTCCGCGGTCGCGCCCGATGCCTCGAGCTGGAAGAGCATCTGCAACGCGGCCTCTCGGCCGGAACGGCGCGCACCCATCGTCGTCTATCTACTCCCGGTCACTTCGCTCGGAAACCGGCTTCCGCGAGCGCGCGGTCGAGGGAGACCATCTCGATCGCGGAGACGGCCGCGTCCCATCCCTTGTTCCCGGCCTTCGTACCCGCACGTTCGATCGCCTGCTCGATGGTGTCGGTCGTGAGCACGCCGAAGGAGACCGGGATGCCCGTCGCGAGCGACACGCTCGCGGTTCCCTTCGCTACCTCACCGGCGACGTAATCGAAATGCGGGGTCGAGCCGCGGATGACGGCAGCGAGCGCGATGATCGCGTCGACCTTCCTGCCGCCCTGCGCATCCACCGCTCCGGCCAGGCGCTGCACCGCGATCGGGATCTCCCAGGCGCCCGGGACGCGCACGACGGTGACGTTCGCTTCCTCGGCGCCGTGGCGCGCGAGCGCATCGAGCGCGCCCGCGAGCAGGTGGTCGACGATGAAGTGGTTGAAGCGGCTCGCGACGATGCCGAACCTGGCTCCCTTCGGGACGACGAGGTTGCCTTCGAGGGTGCGCGGGGCCATGGGGTGACGGTCTCCTAGCTCTGCTCGTTCTGGCTCTTCGGCCGGTCCTGGTCGGGCTCCGCCTTCGTCTCGGCTCGCTTCGGATCGCCGAGCGGCACGCTCTCGACGACCTTCAGACCGAACCCCGAGAGGCCGGCGATCTTGCGCGGGTTGTTCGTGAGGAGGCGGATCTCGTGGAGGCCGAGATCCGAGAGGACCTGCGCGCCGAGGCCGAACTCGCGGAGCGGGCTGTCTCCGCCGTTGCCCATCTTCGGGGCGGGCCCGACCGCAGGTGCGCCCGGGCCGGCGCCGTTCGCGAGCGCGTTCGTGAGGGCGGCGAGCTCCTCGGCGGGCGGGAGCCGCGGCGGCAGATAGACGATGACGCCGCGACCCTCCGCTTCGATCCGGCGGATGGCCTCGCGCAGGTTGCGCCCGCCGTCGCGCGGCGTGGAAGCGAAGATGTCGGCGATGGTCGAGCCCGAGTGCATCCGGCAGAGGACCGGCGCGCCCGTGATGTCGCCCTTCGTGAGGGCGACGAACTGCCTGCCGTCCGTGGACGACTCGTAGACCGCGGTGTTCCAGTCCGTGCCGGTCTCGTCGAGGCGGATGTTGCCCTGCGCGACGCGGCGGACGAGGCGCTCGGTCTGGAGCCGGTACTGGATGAGGTCGGCGATCGTGACGATGCGTAGATTGTGCTTCTTCGCGAAGACCTCGAGGTCGGGCATCCGCGCCATCGAGCCGTCCTCGCGCATGATCTCGCAAATGACGCCGGCCGGCGTGAGCCCGGCGAGGCGCGCGAGGTCGACCGATCCCTCCGTCTGACCCGTGCGGACGAGGACGCCGCCCTTGCGTGCTCGCAGCGGGAAGACGTGCCCGGGTGTGACGAGCTCGTCCGGCTTGCAGTCGGGGTTCGAGGCGACGCGCATCGTGTGCGCGCGGTCGGCGGCGCTGATGCCGGTGGTCACGCCGTGGCGCGCCTCGATGCTCACCGTGAACGCCGTGCCGAGGCTCGGCGTCGAGCGACCGGGCGCGGCCATCATCGGCAGGCCGAGGCGCGCGATGTGCTCTTCGGTCAGCGTGAGGCAGATGAGGCCGCGGCCGTGCGTGGCCATGAAGTTGACGGCCTCCGGCGTGACGAACTGGGCGGCCATGCACAGGTCGCCCTCGTTCTCGCGGTCCTCGTCGTCGACGAGGATGACCATCTTGCCGGCGCGGATGTCGGCGATGGCGCCGTTCACGCGCTCGAGGAGCTTGGGCTCGATGTTGAGGAGAGGTGGTGACATCTACACGTATCCGGCGGCGCGCAGGCGCTCGAGCAGGCGTGAGTCCGGGACGGTCTCCGAGGACGCGGGATCGACGCGGCCGACCTCGAGCAGCCGCGCGACGTACCGCGCGAGCACGTCCACCTCGATGTTCACGGGCGCGCCCACCGGAAGGGAGTCGAGCGAGGTCCTCTGGCGCGTGTGAGGGATGAGCATGACGTGGAAGCTCGACCCCGAGACGCCGTTGACGGTGAGGCTCACCCCGTTGATGCAGATGGAGCCCTTCGGCGCGATGAAGCGAGCGAGCTCGTGCGGAGCCTCGAACACCATCTCGAGCGAGGCGCCCGCAGGCCGCTTCTCGAGCACGCGCCCCACGCCGTCGACGTGACCGCTGACGATGTGCCCGCCGAGGCGGCCGCCCACCGGCATCGCACGCTCGAGGTTGACGTTGGCGCCGATGGCGAGCCCGCCGAGCGTCGTCTTCGCGAGCGTCTCGCTCGACGCGTCGACCTCGAACGTCGTGGGCCCGGGCCCGCCCGGCTCGAGGATGGCGTCCACCGTGAGGCAGACCCCGTCGATCGCGATCGACTCTCCGAGGACGATGGGATCTCGCGTGCCCGGGAGATCCCCGACGAGCTCGCCACGCACCACGAGGCGTGCGTCCGCTCCGCGTTGCGTCCGGCGCACGAGCGTTCCCGTGGACTGGATGAGGCCCGTGAACATCGCTGGAGCGCTTAGGTAGTGAAGTATCGGGTCAGCGTCAAAGGCTCTCGATCCGGTCGATCCGGCGGGCAGTCCCCGGCCGCGACGGCCGACGACGTGGGCCGGCGCACACATGGGGTCCTCCCGCCGTCCGCTCGACGTGCCTTCGCCCGAGCGGGCCGCTGGTATCATCGGGGAGTGTCGAGTGTCCTGCGCTCGAAGCCCTTGGCGGCGCGCGCCGCGCTCTTTCTCGGCGTAGCCGGGATCGCGGCCTGCGGCCCGAGCTTCCAGGCCCTCTACGAGAGCAACGCCCGGTTCGAGCACTGCTACGCGCTCGAGGAGAGCCCGCAGGTCCCGATGGCCGACAAGGCCGCGTGCTGGCGTGAGTGGTCGGAGCGGTACACGTACGGCCAGACGCGCGACCGCATCTACTACGCGACGGCGCGCTACGTGGCGCTCTCGGAGGCGGCGCGCAACATCCCGACCGACGAGGCGCTGATGATGGCGGCGCCCGGCGAGACGCCGCGACGCTCGAACATCACGGCGCCGACCCCGACGAACGCGTTCGCTCCGCCGCCGAAGGTGCTCGATCCGAACGAGCAGCCGTCGGCCGCCACCGCGATGGTGGAGGTGGCGAACATCCCGGTGATGGACGTCGACGCGGGCCTCGTCGCGTCGAGCGCGGCGCCGCCCCCCGCGCCGCTTCCCGGCACGAGCTGCGCGGACAAGTGCGCGGGCGACTACCACGCTTGCTCCGGCGGGTGTCAGGAAGAGACGGGCAGCTCGGCGAAAGCGAAGGAGTGCGCGGCCTGCTCGAAGAAGTACCGCGCGTGCATGCGCGCGTGCTTCAAATAGCCTTGCCCTTCTTCGCCATCAGCTCGAGGTACCCGTTCACGCTGGCGCGGATGATCTTGTTCGCCTCGAACGGGCCCTGCAGCTCGTCGACCTCGACCTTCTTGTTCTCGAGCTGCTTGTAGTCTTCGAAGAAGCGCTTCAGCTCGAGCAGCGTGTGCTGTGGGACCTCGCGGATGTGCGTGTACTGGTTGAAGGCCGGGTCGTCGAGGTGGACCGCGATGACTTTGTCGTCGAGGCCCTTCTCGTCGTGCATCTGCATGAGGCCGATCGCGCGCGCGCGCATGATGCACATCGGCTCGACCGGCTCCTGACACAGGACGAGCACGTCCAGCGGATCACCGTCGTCGCAGTACGTGCGCGGGATGAACCCGTAGTTCGCCGGATAGTGCACCGCGCTGAAGAGGATGCGATCGACGCGGAGCAGGCCGGTGTCCTTGTCGAGCTCGTATTTGACCTTCGAGCCCTTCGGGATCTCGATGAACGCTGGGAAGCCCTCCTCGATGGGCTCGGGGATCGGAATGTCGTGCCAGGGGTGGGTCATGGGGTTCTCCAGCGCGCCTCACGGAAGGTCGTCGTCCGCCTGCGCATCGGCTTCGTCGTCGCTCGCGTCCGCGCCGTCGTCGGCTCCGGCGTCGTCTGCTCCCGCACCGGCGTCCGTTTCGGTCGCGCCGGGCGGCAACGGCGTCGTGAACACGACGAGGCGGAGGTAATAGTCCGAGCACGTGTCGTTCCGGATGTCGATCCCGTTCGGTCGCATGTTGTGGACGAGAGCGAGGTTGCCGCCGCCGAGCGTGCTGTCCGCGCCGCTCTGGTTCGGGTTCGGTCGTGCGCTGAGCTGAGCGTCCCACCACTGCGGCGTCCGACCCGAGAACGGGAGCGTAATCGAGTAGTAGCGTTGCCGCGGGAACCAGAGCCATTCGCCGTCGACGGGGCTCGATTCCCAGATGTCCTCGGTGAGCATCCGACCTTCGCCCGGTTGGTTGCCGTAGGTCTCGAAGCTCGGATCACAGTTGCGACCGTAGCACCCGGGCGCGATCAGGACGGCGGAGCTCACGGCGAGCCACAGGCCGCCGAGGGCGAGGACGCGCCTTCGGGATGGGATCGCCGCCGACTCTCGCGTCACCACGGGCACCTCACGCGAGCAGCTCTGCGGCGCGGAGCGCATGGTAGGTGAGGATGAAGTCGGCGCCTGCGCGACGGATGGAGGTGAGCACCTCGAGGATCGCGCGGTCGCGATCGATCATGCCGCGGTCGGCCGCGGCGTGGAGCATCGCGTACTCGCCCGACACGTTGTACGCGCCGAGCGGGAGGTTCGACGCATCGCGGACGCGGCGGATCACGTCGAGGTACGCGAGCGCGGGCTTGACCATGAGCATGTCCGCGCCCTCGGCTTCGTCGAGCGCGGCCTCGCGGAGCGCCTCGCGCGCGTTGCCGGGATCCATCTGGTAGCCTGCCCGGTCGCCGAACTTCGGCGCGCAGTCGGCGGCCTCGCGGAACGGCCCGTAGAAGCAGCTCGCGTATTTGACGGCGTACGAGAGGATGCTCGTCGACGAGTAGCCCTCCGCGTCGAGCGCGCGGCGGATCGCGGCGACGCGCCCGTCCATCATGTCGCTCGGGGCGACCACGTCGGCGCCGGCCTTGGCGAACACGACCGCCATCTGCGCGAGGATCTCGATGGTCGCGTCGTTGTCGACCTCCATCGTCCCGTCGGGGCGCTTGCGCAGCACGCCGCAGTGGCCGTGGTCGGTGTACTCGTCCACGCAGACGTCGGCCATGACGACGAGGTCGGGCGCGGCGCTCTTCATCTCCGCGATCGCGCGCGGGACGGGGCCGTCGGGATCGAGCCCGGAGCTGCCGCGCTCGTCCTTCGTCTTCGGCAGGCCGAAGAGGATGACCGATCCGATCCCCCGCTCGCGGATCGCCTTCGCCTGGGACGCGGCGGCGCTCACGGGGAGCTGCTCGATGCCGGGCATGCTGGCGATCGGGCGCGGCGCATCCAGGGCGGCGTTGAAGAACATCGGATAGACGAGGTCGCCGGCCGAGAGGTTCGTCTCGCGGACGAGCGCCCGAAGCTCGGGCGTCGCGCGCAGCCGGCGGGGACGGATCGTCGGGTAGCCCATGGCGGCCGGGAGCATACTCCAAGGCATGCGGGAAACCAGGGCGGCCCGACGGCGCATCGCGCGCGCCTGGGCCAGCGCCGTTCTCGGCCGTGCCTACGGCTCGATTTCGAGGACGCGGGAGACGCGGCTCGTCGTCGACTCGAGGTCGAGCGTCGTCGGGACCTCGTAGACCGCGAGCTCGCGCGCATCGGACGGCACGTACGCACGCCCCGGATCGCCGGTGAGCACGCGCACGCCGCTGTTCGCGAGGTGGCGTAGCCACGGCGCGAAGCGCGCGGAGGCGTCGCGCTCGTACCAGACGTCGCCGGCGAGCAGGACGTCGACGTCGAGGTCGCGACCGACGAGGTCTTCGCAAGAGACCTCGACCGCGACGTCGTTGGCCGCCGCGTTCAACGTGCACGCCACGACGGCGAGCGGATCGACGTCGGCCGCGCGTACCTCGATCGCGCCGGCCTTCGCCGCGGCGATCGCGACGAGGCCGCTGCCCGTCGCGAAGTCGAGCACGCGGCGATCGCGCACGGCTTCGGGGTGGTCGAGGATCCATCGCGCGAGCGCCTGCCCGCCCGCCCAAGGCACGCACCAGTACGGTACGTCGATCCCGCGCGCGTCGAGCCACGCCTCCGTCGCCTTCCACAAGGGGACGACCTCGGTCGCCGTGTAGAGGCGGATCGACGGCACCATCGGCACGGGCTCGAGCGCGGTGTGCTCGCGAACGAAGGCGGCGCGAGCCTCGTCGTCTCGCGGTCCGCCGTGTTCGGGCGGGAGCGTCATCGACGCAACACTAGCCGGCCTGCCCGGAAGGCGCGCGGGCATTCCGATGCGGCGCCGATGCCACGTCGATCTCGTATCATCGCCTCGAGCAGCCGTCTTGGCGCTCGCACGCCTCGGCGCTCTCGAAGGCCGTCGAGCTGGTGTTCGAGGTGGATCGAGCGGCGTCGACGCGGGTGCAGTCGATGCAAATCCCATCGAGGCAGGCGGTGAAACCGGAGCCCGAGACGCGCCACGTCCCGACGACGTCGTCGCCGGCGGCTCGGCCGTCCGGGTAGAGCCTGACTTGGCCGGCGAAGCACGCTCCGTCGCTGCGTTCGAGTCGGGTCGTGACGACCTCCTTGCCTCCGTAGGAGCAGCGGAACTCGCCGGAGCACCAGTCGACGGTCGACGCCTCGCTCTGCTGAGGCTGCTGATCCATCGTCGGATCGCCGGGGCCGCCGGTGCAGGCGACGAGCACGAGGGAGACGACGGCGAACGAAATCGTGCGTGCGGTGCCCTTCATGGTGACGGCCTGGTCGGTCGCTCCGCCCAGTGGTTGCGCAGAAAATGGAGGGCGGGCGATTTCTCTTCGCGCGCCGGCCGTTGCGAGGGGGCGAGGGTGCGCACGAAAAAGACGAAAAACCTGAATCGCGGGGGCCGCGCGCCGTTCTTCGAGCCACGACCGCGGGCAAGCGCCGCCCGGGCCGACCGTAACCGCTGCCGGCGTTCCACGTCGGCGCCCTCCCCGACGTCGAGGCAAACCCATGAACATCGCCAAGTCGAAGCACCTTCTCTCCGTCGCCGCTCTCTTCTCCCTCGCCGCCGGCGTCGCGCCGGTCGCGGCCGGATGCTCGGGCGCGGAGGACGAGTCCGTGAGGCCGAGCATCGAAGTCATCCGTCGGACGCAGAGCGCCCTGAGCGCGGAGGCCATCACGGCCGTGAACGGCACGTACGGCGGCGAGTGCGACGGCCGCGACCCCGGCGGCACCGACACGTGGACGTACGTCTTCGGAGACGGTCAGGCGACCACCCTCAGCGTTCGAAAGAACGACTCGGACTGCGTCCTGACGATCACCGCGATCTTCGCGGGCGGCGAGTACATCGCGACGCCGCCCATCAGCCTCGACACGTCCTGGAAGGAGACGGCATCCGCCTTCGCGGAAGAAGGCGAGGCGGTTGCTTTCTACGGCAACGCGATGATCAGCTCGAACGCGTTCTCGGCGCCGCCGCTCATTTCGCTCTTGGTCTCCGACGACCCGAACGTGTCGGACGGGGGCTCCAAGTCGCCGACCTTCGCGACCGTCAGCGCGAGCGTCGGGGCAGAGACCGTGCCCGCGCCGGACTACACGATCAGCCTCGCCAACTTCGCCCTCGAGAAGGACGTGAACGGCGTCGTGCAGTCCGTGTCGGGCTACGCTCAGCTGGCGGAAGGCGACGTCGCGGGTCAGGCCTACGCCGTCTACGAAGGCGAGCTGACGGGTGACGCGACGCTCGCCGAGATCGAGTCCGCATTCTCCGGTGCGGAGGCGAAGGGCCTCCTGTCGGAGCTGACTTCCCTCCGGCTTCCCGCGGCGAGCTTCGGCCTCCTCGACCCGGCCGTCGATCTCGACGACGGCATCGCGCGCACGGTCATCCTCCGCAACACCGCCGAGGGGGTCTCGTCGTATCAGCTCATCGTGGTCACGTTCACGCCGTGATCGAGTCGCCGCCGACGAGAGCGACGCGTCGAACGCCCGCTGCCCCGACCCGGGTGGCGGGCGTTTCGGTCTCGTCGAAGAGCCTCGCGGCGGTGCTCGGCGTCGCGTACCTTCGCCGAAGCTCGACCATGCACCGCACGTTCCCGCGCCACACGTTCGAGGGCAGTCTCGCGAGCGTCCGCACGAGCCTCCAGGTCGCGGACGAGGAGCTGGCAGATGCTTTCACGAAGGAAGTGCTCGATCTCTGGGAGCTCGACGCCTACCTCCAACACTCGCTCACGGCGATGCCATACCGAGCGCTCTTGAATCCGAACGATCCGGCGATCCTCGACGACCTGAAGCGCATGGCGTGCGGTGCAGCGGGAGTCTTCTCTCTCAACGAGGTTCCGGCCGGCGAGGAGATCACGGTCACGGCGCCGAACAAGGAGTGGCGCCGCGGCGTGAGCATCGGCCCGAAGCGCGGAGCCGCGCACGTGATCAGCTGGCAGCTCGGCTTCTTCGCGGCGCTGGCCGCACGCGAGCGCGAGGCGACCGAGGTGCTGACGCAGGTCTCGGAAGACACGCTGCGCAAGGGACAGGCGAAGGCCGCGGAGTGGTTCTACGCGAGCTTCCACGCGCTCCAGGCATTCGTGCGCAAGCGCAGCGACGCGGAGGAGAAGCTCGTCGCGGCCATGAAGGCGACGGATCCGGATACTTGCCACCCCGCCGATCGCGACTACGTGCTCGACATCGCCTGGCCGGTCCTCGAGCTCGCGTGGCACGCGTTCCGTCGCGACAACGCGGCGTTCGACGAGGCGATGTGGAAGGCCCTCGAAGGCCATCGGCACTACTACACGAAGACCAAGGCGAAGCGTGACGTGCTCGGCGTGATCGCGCTCCGTCCTCTGGCGATGGCCGTGTGGGCGAAGGACCTCGGCGTGACCACGACCATCGAGTCGGATTACATCCCGCGCTGGATCATCGACCGCTGAGTGAGCCTGGTCGCTCTCCATACCGCTCGTTCGGGTATCGGTGCGGCAGAGGTGTCACGCCGCGCTCGTGCGGCGACATCGCGCAGGGGAGGTTGTATCGTCGGGGCATGCTTCCAAAGCACGCCGTTCGCGTAGAGGTCGCTTCGTCGATCGCGCGGCTCGCGCCGCTCGCGCTCTTCGCCGCCGCGGCGGCGATCGCATTTGCATGCGATCCGATCCCGCAAGAGCCCGCGACGCCCGCGCAGAAGGCGCGGCCCCCGGACGTCACCGAGGTGACGATGGAGGTGACGCCGTACGACGCCGGTCCCGAAGAGATGGGGACGCCGCCGGGAGCGGCGTCGGCGGAGGCGTCCGAGCCCGATCCCTCCGACGATCCGAACATCGGCGGCCCGCAGGAGCCCTACGTCGAGAAGGCCGTCGCCCCCGTACGGAACCGCCTTCGTGCATGTTACAAGAAGGCGCTCGCCGACGATCCGAAGGTCGCCGGCACGGCCACGTTCGACACCACGATCGGAAAAGACGGCCGCGTCACCGCGGCGCGCTTCGTGAAGCGCGACGGCCTGAACGAGGACATGGTCGGCTGCCTGCTCGCGACGGTGAAGTCGATGACGTTCGAGCCCGGGAGGAAGACCCAGGTCGTCACGCTCTCGTTCGGGCGACCGGCGGAGAGCGTGCCGGATCCCGCTGCCTCGGCGGACGCTGGCGCCAAGTGAAGCTCGGGAGATCCGCCGCGGCTGCCCGCCCATGCCCGAGCTCCCCGAGGTCGAGCACACACGGAGGAAGCTCGAGCGATGGCTCCGCGGCGCGCGCATCGCCCGCGTCCGCACGGACGACGCTCGGATCGTCCGGCCGTCGTCTCCGCGTGCGTTCGTGCGCCGACTCGAGGGGCGGAAGGTCGACGCGATCGATCGCCGGGGCAAATGGCTCCGCCTCGTCCTCGACGACGGCTCGCGGCTGTTCCTCCACCTCGGGATGACCGGCTGGTTCGAGCACGGCTCCCAGGCTGCTGCGAATCCGCTGATGTCGGCCAAGGGCGGCCGCGAGAGCCCGCATCGTTTCGAGCGCGTCCGCTTCGACGTCGAGCGCCGAGGAGAGCGTTTCGGCGTCGTCTACGTCGATCCTCGCCGGTGGGGACGCATGGTGATCTCCGATCGGGACATCGACGAATGGAACGAGCTCGGCCCGGATCCGCTCGTCGACGGCGTCGACGTCGTCGCGCTCGCGGCGAAGCTCGCCCGACGGAGGGCGAGCTCGATCAAAGAGGCCCTGATGGACCAGCGGATCCTCGCCGGCGTGGGCAACGTCCAGGCGACCGAGGCCCTCTGGAAGGCCGGAGTCGATCCGCGCTCGAAGGCGGCGGCCGTCCCGTCCTCGGATCTCCGGGCGATCGCCCGCGGCTTGCGCTGGACGATCGAGCGGACGCTCGTGGATCTCGAGAAGGGGCGTTCGGCGCGCTTCAGCGTCTACGGACGGGCCGGAGAGACCTGCCCGCGCTGCGGCGCGCGCTTCGAGCGCATCGAGCTCGGCGGCCGTTCGACGACCTTCTGTCCTGGCTGTCAGACGCGGCGCAGGCGCCTCTAGCGACCGGCTCCGCGGCGACCTTCACGAGCACGACCTGCACACGTCGTCGTTGCAGGTTACGCCGGGAGGTTGCGCGAAGATCCAGGCGCCGCTCCGTGTACGGGCAGTTCCATGGTGTGCATCGATCGTTCACACCCGCGGCCTCGGGCGGCCGGCCGAATCTGAAAAATGCGTGTAACCACGCGCCTCGGCGCGTCGCGGCCGGGCGGCACGGCGAGTGCTCGTGCGGTGTGCATGCGCTCCGCCGGTCTTCTCGCTGCCACCTGCTTCGCCCTTTGCTTTGCGCCAGCCTGTGCCGACCCCGAAGACATCGAGGACGAGCCCTTCGAGCACACGGAGAGCCACGTCGCGACCACCAGCGACGAGCGTGCCTTCCTCGAGCGCGCCTACGAGACCTTCGTCGCGAAGGCCACGACGTCGACCTATGCGCCTTTGCGCGAGGGTGGGACGCCGACGGATCTGAACAACTACTACCGGACGACGTGCAGCGCCGCGCTCGTCGGCGCGCTCCGGGCGCGCGTGGCGGGCGTCGGACCGGCGCCGGTCGTCCTCACGTGGATCCGCGATGCCATCGCGGCCTATCCGAACTTCAAGGAAGCGTCGTGGGGGTACCACGTCCGGTGGGCGCCCGCGGTCGACTGCCTCCTCGCCGCTTCGGTCGCGACGCCGTGGCTCTCGGCCAGCGAACGCAGCACCTTGCGCAAGAACGTGGCCGTCGTCGCCGATGCCGTGTTCTCGCCTGCCGAATACCTCCGGACGGGCAAGTCGCTGCCGGGCAACTCGCAGGCCGAGGAAGCGGCGCTCGCGGCCGACCTCCTCTACATCGCCAGCCGGCTGGCGGGCTCGAGCGCTCAGCAGCGCGACGGCTGGCGCAGGCGAGCCGCAGACCTCTTCCGGTACGCCGCGTCGATCCCGAAGGGCTCGGCTCCCTACGAGGGCGAGGCGTTCCGCCGGAAGGCGGCCAACGGCACGTCGCTCGGTGACGACCAGTACGTCGTCTCCAACCACGGGATGGAGGTGAACCCGTACTACAGCCTCGGCGCGCTCATCTCGTACGCCGACGCGACCGTGGTCGCGCGGGCGACGGGCGAGAGCCTGCCTCCCGGCATCAGCGTGGAGCAGACGACGTGGAACGACGGGAAGGTCGTCCACGATCAGCTCGGCGTCCGCCAGATCTTCGCCGGAGGCATGAAGCGCGTCGATCGCACGACGTTCGGCTGGAAGGGCACCTATCGCTTCATCGGTGAGGCCGGCGAGCACAAGAACGCGAACGCCGTCTTCGACTACGGCGCGCAGACGCAGACGATCCCGATCTTCCCGCCGAACTCGGAGCTCTTCATCCCGACGAACGGCGCAGGCAGCGTCACGCAGTTTTTCGACCCGTTCGACGGCAAGGTCAAGAGCTACCAGATCGACGGCGGCGAGATTCGTGCGTTCGAGTGCGGTCAGGAGGTGCGCGGATGGTTCTGCCGCGCCCGCTACAAGGCGCGCCTCGCGGAGCTGTGGTCGAAGTCGAGCGTCCTCGATCAGTCGAAGTACGGCGCGTATCCGATCCCGACGAGCAACATCGACACGTTCGCCCAGTGGGTCGAGGCGGACGGTTCGGTCGGCTCCGACGTCTATGCGGGCAACCGCGTCTGGCGCTACGTCTGCTCCGGCAACCCGCGCGTGTGCCGTGCCGTCGACTCGGTCCCGCTCTCCACGCACCTCGCGCGCTTCGGCTTCACGGCTTCGACCGCGCCGATCTCTCGCGTCGACGCCGCCTCGGCCTTCATCCACATCGACGGCACCGGGCGTCGCTACTGGGTGAGCGGCAATCGGATCTACCGCGCCGTCTGCCGCGCGGACTTCACGGGGTGCAGCGCCGCATCGAGCACGCTCGCCGAGCAGTTCGCCGGGCTCACGGTCTCGCCGCCCTTGCCGACGGATCGGGTCGACTCGCTCGTCCAGTACGTGATGAACGACACCCTCCACACCTACGTCTTCCGCGGAGACCGGCTGTGGAAGTACGAGTGCACCAGCAACGGGTGCAGGGGGCGGTTCAGCAACTCCATCGCCGACCAGTGGCGCGGCATCACCAACCAGGAGCGCTGGGCAAGCGGCGCGATCGACGTGCTCCGTGGCGTCACCGACTGGGGCGTGCAAGCCACGATGATGAACGCGACGTTCGCGCTCGCGAACGTCCTCGGCGTCGACGGCGGCGCTTACGGCGCGCTCCTCTCGCACCAGCGCAAGGTCCTCAAGCTCGCCGACCGGCCGCTCTTGCCTTCGACGTTCGATCCGAGCACTGGCCGCTTCGGCTACGGGAGGTTCGGCAAGGCGATGCCCGTGACGCGCTACGGCACGCTCGTCGAGCTCCAGGACGGCTGGTTGCCGAGGCACATCGGCCCGTACGAGCGGCTCAACGCGTTCACGTGGATGAACATCTTCGCCGCGCGCAACCACGCGATCGCGTTCATGCTGAAGAGCGACGACAAGCTCGTCGCGGCGCTGTAGTCACGACCGACCGCGAATCACGAGGTGCGGGAGCGGATCACGTAGAAGTAGCGTCGTCCGATCCCGCACGCCTCGGCCGCCTTCGTCACGTTCCCGCCGTGCTCGGCGAGCGCCGCCTCGATGTAGCGGCGCTCGAACTCGAAGATGACCCGCTCCCTCGCGCGTGCGAAGGGCTGCTTCTCGGCGATCACGCGATCGATGATGTCTCCGCTCGCCGTGGGCGCTTCACCGGCGCGTCCCGGCGGCGGGAGCGGGGCGGCGAGATCGCCGAGGGCGAGGCGACGGGCGACGTGGTTGTGCAGCTCACGCACGTTGCCGGGCCAAGGGTACTCGTCGAGACCCGCGAGCATGTCCGGCGGGTATTCGTGCTCCTTCCCGCCGAGGCTCGTCCAGAAGGCGCGAGCGAGGATCGGGATGTCGTCGCGCCGGTCGCGCAGCGCGGGCAGCTCGATGCGTGCGACGACGAGACGGAAGTAGAGGTCGTCGCGGAAGCGTCCCGCCTGGATCTCGCGCTCGAGGTCGCGTCGCGTGGCGCTGATGATGCGCACGTCGGTCCGGATCCACTTCGTCCCGCCGACGCGCTGCACCTGCGACGACTGGAGCGCGCGAAGCAGCTTCGCCTGGAGGGTGATGTCGAGGTCGCCGATCTCGTCGATGAACAGCGTGCCGCCGTGCGCGAGCTCGAAGACGCCGGGCTTGGAGGTCACGGCGCCGGTGAACGCGCCCTTCTCGTGACCGAAGAGGGCCGCTTCGACGAGGTTCGGCGCGACGGTGGTGCAGTCGAAGATGACGAACGGCCCGTCCGCGCGCTTGCTCTGTGCGTGGATCGACTCGGCGAGCAGCTCCTTGCCCGTGCCGGTCTCGCCTTCGATGAGCACGGGCACGTCGGAGCGAGCGATGCGCTGGCACAGCGGGTAGAGCCTCCGCATCGGCAGGCTCGCGCCGATCACCTTGCCGAATCGGACGATCGGCGGCGCGTGCGAAGGCTTCGGCGATCCGACGGGCATGACGCGAAGGCGCGTGTCGCCGACGAGGACCGTCTCGCCGCCACGCAGATAGGCGGACGTGATGCGGACGTTCTCCACCCACGTGCCGTTCGTCGAGTCGAGGTCTTCGATCTTGAGGCCGAGCGGCGTCACGGAGAGCGCCGCGTGACGGCGCGAGACGAGCGGATCGGCGAGGCGGATCTGGCAGATCTCGCTCGTGCCCACGTAGGTACGGCTCGGCTCGTTGCTCGCGACGACGAACGTCGCGCCGACCTGGCCTCCGCCGGACAGGATCGTGACCTCGAAATCGGTGAGCTCGTCGACGTGCGTCGGCCCGCCCCTTATCGCGGTGCGCGGCTCTCCTCCACCGGGCGGCGCGTGGTCGACCATCGGACCGCCCGATGATGCCCGATCATCGCGATGTCAGCCAGAGCACCGCCGCGGTGCCGAGCGCGACCACGCCGACGGCGAGCGCCACGTCCGCGACGAGGTACATCGAGCGCGCGGACGAGACGTCCGCTTCGGTGCAGCTCCTCGTTCGACCACAACCCTCGCGCAGGTCGTCGGCTTCGGCGCGTCCGCTCAGCCCGAAGATCGTGAACCCTGCGAGGCCTGCGACGCCGATCCCTGCCAGCGGGTAGACGAGCATCGGCGGCCGGGACGAGCGAGCATCCTCCTCCGGTGGAAGCGGCGACGTCGGGCCGAGCACGTTCTTGGGGCGTGCGACCACGAGGGTCAGCAGGCGGGCCTTCTCGCCTTCCGCGAGCACGGCCGTCTCCTCCGCCGGCTCGAACCCTTCGGCTTCGGCGCGGAACGTGTGCGTGCCCGGTTCCATGCGCATCGTGCGACCGGGCGACCAGTTGGGGATCTCCGTTCCGTCCACGAAGAGACGCGCCGCGACGTCGCGGCCGTCGTCCGTCTGCACGCGCACCGACGCCGCGGGGATCCGCACCTCGACTTCGTCGAGCCACCGTGCGCAGTCGGCGCGGATGACGCCTGGACATGCATCCCGCGCGCACACGAGGAAGGCGTCGCGTGCATCGAGGAGCCGGCCCTGCCGCTTCGCCGCCTGTCCCTTGTCCGCCGCCTGCATGCAGGCCGTCACCGTGTCGGCACGCGCGACGCTCGGGGTGGCGACCGCGAGGACGCCGAAGAACGCCACCGCCCGACCGAGCTTCGTCTTCAGAGGCACTCCCGCTTGTAATGCCGGTCTCCGGCTTCGTCGATCGTGTACGGAGGGTCGCATGACACCTTGGGCTTCGGAGACGGCGTCGTCTTCGCCTTCGTCGCCTTGCTCGCCGCCTTCGGCGTGGGCTTGGCCACGGCTCGAGAAGCATCCGGTACGGGCGTCTCGGGCGTCGGGGAAGGCGCCGGCGACGCCTCCTCGATCGACGGGGAAGGAGCGGGGGAGGGGGGTGGAAGCGGAGGCTCGGATGGCTCGGCGGCGGCGATCACCTCCGGCGGAGGCTCCGAACTCACCGTCGCCGACTGCGCTTGCGACGTCGCGCGAAGTCGAACACCGGCGACGACGACGATCGCGACGAACGCCGCCGCGGCGATGGCCGCGATGCCCGCGATGACGGCGACCCTCCGTCGTGGTTGCGCCGACGGCAGCGCGGACGGCCCGCCGGGAAGGCGGACCGTCGCGAGCGGCGTCTCCGGCTGCGCGTGCACGACGGCAGGCAGCGAGACGAGGTCGCTCCGTACCTCGCGGATCGTCTCCGTCGGCGCGTGCTCCTCGATCGGCGGGAAGGGCGAACGCGGTCGCACGATGCTCGACGAGCCGGTCTCGAACTCCCTCACCAGCGCGGCGCGCTCGCGGAGAGCGTCGCCGAGCCGTTCCTCGAGCACACGGGCGACTTCGCGGGGCGAGGCGCGAGGGCCGCACGCGTCCAGCGCGTCCAGCATCTCGCGCGCGCTCGCGAAGCGTTGGTTCGGGTCGCGCGCGAGGGCGCGCGCCACGAGCTCGTCATATGCGGTCCCGAGGGCGGGCGCGGCTTCGCTCACCTTCGGCGGCGTCCACTCGAGGACCTTGTAGAGGACCGCGGATTCGTTCTCGCCGACGAAGAGCCTCTTGCCGACGAGCGCCTCCCAGAGCGTGACGCCGACGCCGTAGATGTCCGAACGCTCGGTCGCCGGTGCGCCCTGGATCACCTCGGGCGCCGCGTACCCGATCTTGCCCTTGAACTCGCCGTCTCTCGTCGAGGAGATGCGGTTCCTCGCCTTCGCGACACCGAAGTCCGCGATGCGCGCCACGCCGTCGATGCCGACCAGGATGTTCTGCGGAGAGACGTCCCGATGGACGAGCCCGAGCGGAGCACCCGTGGCGTCCGTCGCGAGGTGCGCGCTCTCGAGACCGGCGAGCGCGTCGTGGAAGATCGCGAGCGCCACGTCGGGTCGGAGCGGTCCCTTGAGCAGGAGCCGTGCGAGCGACTCGCCCGCCACGTAATCCATGACGAGCCAGAGGTCGCGACCGGCGCGGCACGCGTCGATGGTCGGCACGACGTTCGCGTGCCGGATCCGCGAGGCGAGGCGCGCCTCGTCGATGAACATCGCCACGTGCTCGCTGTCGGTGGCGAACTCCTGCCTCAAGCATTTGATCGCCACGACGCGGGAGAAGCCCTCGGCGCCGCAGACGCGCCCAAGGTGAACCCTCCCCATCCCGCCCGCGGCGATAGGTGGACCCAGGACGTAGCGATCGGTCTCCGGCAGACCCACCAGGACCGATCGTATTCGCTGCAGGTCGTCCGATCAACGCGCGTCGGGTCAGTGCGACTCCGCGACCGTCGCGTCGGACGGCTGCCAACGGAGGATGCGAACGTCGGGCGCGAGCATGTAACCGCCCGAAGCCTGCACGATCGCGTTGCGGAGGCCGAGATCCCGCGCGCGCCACACGGTGACCTTCAGTCGGTTACGCACGGTGGGTGAAGAAGGATCCATGCCGGGCCACAGCGTGCTGGCGAGCTCCGCCGACGTGACGATCGGGTTCGGGCCGCAGTGCCTCTCGAGGAGCGTCATCCACACGCGACGCGGGAACGGGTGCTTCGTGAGATCGACACGCGTACCGTCGGGCGTATCGACGAAGAACGACTTGGGGCCCACGAGCCAGACCTTGCGCGGGTCGTGCTCGCGCACCGCCGTGCGTGCAGCCTCGACCACCACGGCGGCTAGCCCGGTCGCTCCGGCGCCTTCGGCGACGGCGAGCGCGCCCTCGGCCTCGTGCCACGCATCGAGCGCGAGGTTTCGTGCGCCCCGCAGCAGCAGCGCACGGGAGCGCGCGACGGCGATCCTCGCACGAAGCGCCGGAACGACCGCCGCCGTGACGCGCAAGAAGCCTCCGAGCCGCCGGATCTCCTCGGCGTGACGCTCGGCCGCCGCGATGTCCCCGCGCATCGCTTCCTCGATGGCGAGCGCGCACCGAGCGAGCGAAATCAGCGTCGCGTCTTCGCTCGTCCCGGCATAGATCCTCGCGCGCCGCGAGCACGCGGACGCCGCGACGACGTCGCCGCGAGCGAGCTCGGCGAAGGCGCGCTCGAGGAGCTCGCGGGCGGCCTGGGCGGCGGACGCGGAGGAAGCGGTTTCAGAAAGCCGGGATGGAAGCGCGGTGGCAGAAGAAGTAGCGGGGTGCATGCTCCTCCGAAGTGCAACCTCGGTGCCCCGGCCGACTCGCATCAATTCGCGCGGTTACACGCGGCGGGTGTGCATGGTTCATTCACACCCGCGCGTTCCATGTGCATGGTGAGTGCACGCGGATGACCGGCGGCGTTCGGCGCGCTACGCTTCGGATCGTGGGGAACAAGTCGAGACGGGCGATCCTCCTGACGGCCTTCGTGCCTGCCATCGCGTGTGCGCTCCACGCGTGCACCTTCGTCGATCCGCTCGACGACCTCATCGGAGCCACCGAGCCGCTGTCGAACGAGGACGCGGCGACGCCTCCTCCGCCCGACGGCGCGACGGACGCGTCGGGCGCAGGCAATGCCCCCGAGGAGAGGTGCATCGAGGCTCCCTACGACGGGGGCAAGGTCTCCGCCGGCTTCCTTTGCGGTGTCGGCGATTGTCGCAAGCACCTCTACGGCCCGAGCTGCACCCTCGTCACCCTCGCGGACGGCGGCAAAGTGAGCCCGTGCGCGCTCGTCTACCCCGAGGAGGAGCTCGGCAACGGGTTGGACGACGACTGCGACGGCGTCGTCGACGAGGGCCAGCCGAGCGTCGCCGCCGATGCCGGATTCACCTGTCAGGGGTGCGCCTTCGGTGTCGCGGTGCAGCGCCTCGCCGACGGGACGCTCGAGACGGCGGGCGGAGCCGAGAACCGCAAGGCGCGCTTCAACACGCGCGACTGCATCAACTCGGAGAGGTGCAAGCTCGGCACGGCCGCCTGGGTGCGGAACGTGTCGATGATGAAGTGCTCGGATTTCTGCAAGAGCGTCGGCGGCACGTGCAAGGAGGCGTGCTCGACCTCGGCGCCGGGCTGCACGGGACGGGGCATCGGCATGAACCTCGGGACGTATTCGGCGGATTATCACTGCGTCATCCCGCCGAACCACCCGTACAACCCGAACGCGGGCGCTCCGCTCACCGGAGCCTGTGACGCCGTCATCTATCCCGAGGTCGTCGAGCCCAGCGTCGACTTCAACATGTTCTGCTGCTGCGAGATCTGACGGCGGCGTGGCCGCCCGCTCGCAGAGCACGGCTCGTCGGCGCGGTGCGCTCTTCTCAGCGGACGCGGACGACGAGGTTGTCGAAGCGGATCCGCCAGGTCCCCGTGTTCTCGCTGATGCCGCGGTCGCCGAGGACGAAGTTGCTTCGGAACGGTGCGCTCCCCGTGGTCGCCGAGCCGACCTGAACGCCGTCGGCGGTGATGGTGCTCACGGCGAAGTCGCCGTCGATCGTGACGACCCAGTTGAGATGCGTCCAGCGATCTTCGAGCCGCAGGGAGAGCGGCGTCTTGGCTGCGGCTCCCCCCGTGTCGGCATCGAGCGAGACCTCGCCGCCGGAGGCACGAACTTCGAGCGCCACCTCGTTGTCGGAGTCGAGGAAGAAGCTCAAGAAATCGTTGTCGGCTCCCACGCCGCGCTCGTGGAGGCGGACGTCGACGTCGATGGTGATCTCGGTGGCCTCCGCAGGCATCGGCTTCATGAAAGAGGCGCCGAGCGCGTTGCCCGCCGGCATCGTGATCAAGAGACTTCCGGGAGGCGACACGGCGTCGACCTGATCGATCCTCGCAGAGGCCGCTGGGCTGACGTCCGTCGTCGGAAAGTCGCGGCTGAGCGGCGCACCGTCGTCGAAGTCGAGACAGAGGAAGGGCGGCGGGGTCGTCGGCGATTGGCACGGGCTCGCGCCGCCGTCGGGTGATTCGCCGTCGCCGTCGCCCCCGTTGCCTCCCTCGCTCACGGTCCCGTTGCCGCCGCCGTCGGCCGGCGGGCCCCCGTCCGGCGTCATGGAAGGTTCGCCGTCGCTCAGGCCATCGACGCCGACCAACAGCGAGCATCCGGACAGCACGGCTCCAAGCACGACGGCGCGGTGCACGAGGTCGATGGTACCAGAGCGACCTCGGCCCTCGCGGTTACTTGGCGGGCCGACCGAGGGCGCGACCGACGAAGGAGGTCCGCGCGCGATCCGCGGCGCAGGGCCGGACACCGACGCAGAAGTACGTGAGATCGTCCGTCATCCGGCGCGGATGTGGGCGTGGCACCGCTCCTGCTCTTTTCCGCTCGCGAGTGAGCAACGACTCGATTCGAGAGTCGAGAGGAGAGACGACGATGAAAAAGACTGCCTGCCTTCGTCCTTGGTTCGCGGCCGAGTCCTCGGTGAGCACGTTTCGGAAGCGCGCCGTCGGCGCGCTCTTCGTCCTCGGCGTCGCCGGTGCCGTCGCATGCGCTCCGGAGGAGCCGGTCGCCGAGGATGCGTCGGAGGTGACGGGCAGCAGCGCCGGTCGACTCGGTGACGACTGGCGCCTCGTCGTCCAGGACCTCGGCGAGCAGTACTGTCTCGTCCGCGAGCCCGACGAGGTCGTGAAGTTCTCTCGTTGCTACGCGCGAGTGGAGGAGACCTGGCAGATTCAAGAGACCGCGCCGAGGTCCGGCGGCGTCGTGCATCAGGAGAGGGTCGGATGGCTGTGGAAGGTCCTCGAGGGGACCGTCGATGGATCGACGAAGCTCTTGGCGACCGTCGAGCTCGAGCCCGGCAAGACGCCGAAGCTAGGATTCTTGCCCGCCAGCAAGATCGGCGAGCTCGACGAGATGCGAGAAGAGGCGTTCCGTCGCGGCGCCATCCTCTCGCCCGTCCAGAGCTTCAAGGACGCGGACGGTAACTGGAAGGTGCCCGAGGTCGCGGCGCGAGGCGGCGCGAGGTACAAGCTCTCCTTCGTCAACGTCGGCGAGGCGCTTCCCGACGGCGCGTTGGAGCTCGCTGGCGCGAAGACGCGCGAGACGGACGCGCGCCTGGTCCTCGTGCCCATCGACCGCGAGAGCAAGATCGCTCTCGAGCGGATCGGCTCGAACACGTGCGACGCCACGCGTTCGTGCGGCGACGGCAAAGTGTGCCGTTGGGAGGGGGCCGAGCAGTGCCTGAGCCAGTGCGGGATCGCGGCGGGCCCGTACCTCTGGGCGTGCATGGAGGCCTGCAACCGGCCCGGCGAGGCGTTCGTGGTGGAGGAGGAGGGCAACGGGTTCTCCTTCCGCTACACGCTCCAGCGCAGCGGGTTCTGCGGTACGCCCAACTCGTTCGAGAAGTTCCAGCAGCGTTGCCTCGATGGCGACGAGAACGTCGTCGCTTGCTCCGGATCGCAGTTGTTCGCGGCGGGCTTCTCTTGCGGCACGCACGAGGAGCTGTTCCGCTGCGACGAAGGCTTCACGTGCCGCGGGTACGTCGAGCGCAAGCCCGGCGAGTCGATCTCGGTCCTGAAGACGAAGCTCTGCGTTCCGAAGGCGCACCTCGTTCGCGACATCTCGCGCGAGGACTGCCTCGCGCATCCGACCCACTGCCTCGAGGAGCACGACGGCATCAGCCTGTGCTGGCGCTCGGGCGGATGGTCCACCACCGGCAAGCGGTGCGACAACGGCAAGTGGGTGAGCGTGTCGTGGGACCACATCTGACGTTCCACCAGCGCGTCGACGGCTGACGACCTTCGATGGAAGCGTTCGAACGGTCGTCAGCCGACGTTCGTCCCGAGGACGAAGAACACGTATGCGCCGACGACGACGTGGGAGAGGATGACGCCGGCCACGTTCCGTCGCCGGGCGAACATCCAACCCCACAACAGGCCGGGGAGCAGCACGGTCGCCGCGAAGAGCGGCGACATGTGCAGGTGGTTCGTGGCGAAGACGAGCGCGCAGACGGCGATCGCGTGCAGCTCGGCGCGCTTGCCGGTCAAGAACGAGTGGAGGCTCGCCTGCAGGGCCGACCGGACGATGATCTCCTGGACGACGCAGGAGACGGCGTAGATCGCGAAGAGCTTCTGGACGCGTGGGTCCGAGGCCACCGCCGCGATGTCGGGGTTCTCGATGACGCGGAAACCGCCGCCCTTCGCGCGGACGACGAGCCATTTGACCGCGGTGAGCACCGCCAAGAACGGCCCGGTGATGACCGCCGACAGCGCGATCGAGCCGACGAGATGCCTGAGCCCGAGCCCGAAGTGGTGGAGCGGCAGGCGCGTGTGGACGATGAACCCGATCGCGCCGACGCCGAACACGAGCTGGAGCGGGATGCTCACGTAGGTCGTGCTCGCGGGCAGGTAGTCGTCGACGTGAGGCAGCAGGGTGAGCGTGATGGCGTAGATGCACTGCAGCGTCATCACGGACACCAAGAACTGGCCCATCGCTTCGCCACGCCGCGCCGCCGCGGCGGAGGCCTCGCCGCCCTCACGGACGCGTGCCGCGAGCGCGGCGCCGACCCCCGTGAGGAGACGGAGCTTGCCTTCGGCCGAGAGGCCGCCGCGTGTGCCGTCGATGCACGAGAACGGGATCTCCCAGACGACGGCCGGCGTCTTCGCGCGTGCGGTCGCGGAGCGCCGTCCGCGATCGAAGAGCGCGACCTCTCCCACGAGCCCGCCCGGATTCACGGAGCCGAGCGACACCGTGCCGTGATCGCCTTGCCGGGAGACCTCGAGCGAGCCCTCCGTCACGACGAAGAGCGACGTCGCGGGGGCGCCCTCCTCGACGAGCGCTTCGCCTGCCGCGAGCCGGCGCTCGGTGACGTGCGGCGCGAGGCGGTCGAGATCCTTGGCGTCGAGGCCGCGGAAGCACGGCGCGTTCGCCCACGCACCATGGGATCGACGACGACCGAAGAGCCAGCCCAGCACCGACGCGCTCACCTCGGACCGTCGTAGCAGACCGCGCGCCGCGCTCCGAGCATTTCGAGGCCTCGTCCGGCCGTCATGAGCTTCGAGCCCGAAGACGCGTGGGACGGATCTCGGGACGCTCGCGATCGCGTCATCCCGCCGTGGCACGGACGGGCTCGAGCGACTCCCGGGCGGCGAGGAACGACGCCGGGATCCCCTCCGGCCCGACGGCCACCGCGACGATGCCGCCGACGATGGCGCACGTCGTGTCGCGATCGCCGAGCCCCGACACCGTCGTCCAGAGCGCGTCCTCGTACGATCCGAGGTGACGCGCAGCGCACCAGAGCGAGAACGGCACGGTGTCCGATGCGATGACGCGCTCGCCGCTGCCGAGCGTCGCGGCGGCCGTTCGCGCGTCGCAGTCGAGTGGCAGCGCGGCCGCGCGCTCGATGCCCTCGCGCGTCGGCCCGGGCGGAGTCAGCTCCGCCACGGCGCGGAGGAGCTCGGTCGGGCCCATCGGGCGCGTGCGGGAGCGCCACGCGAGGGCGGTGGCGACCGCGACGGCCACGGCGCCCGCCTGACCGTCGGGGTGCGCGTGGGTCGGCTCGGCCGATGCGCGTGCGTTCGTGACCACCGCGTCGAGATCGTCGGCGAAGTACGCGCCGATGGGGGCGGCCCGCATCGCGCCGCCGTTGCCCATCGAGCCTTGGCCTCCGAACACGCTCGAGGCGGCCTCTCGCCACGGCACGCCGCGCGCGATGCTCCGCAGGATGTCGTGCGCCGAGGCGCCGTATCCGCGCCGAGGATCCGCCACGTAGCGTTCGGCGAACTTTTGGGCGAGCAGGTCACGGTCGATGCACCCGCGCGCGACCAGCACCTCGTAGACGGAGAGCGCCATCGCGGTGTCGTCCGTCCACGCCCAAGGCGCGGGCGGGACCCTGCGCTCCTCGATGTGCGCCAGGACGATCGCGAGCGGGCCGAAGAACCGCTGGCCGAACGCGTCGCCGACCGACAGACCATCGAGGGCGAGAGCGGCGCGAGCGCGAGGGACCATGCTCGAAAGCATAGCGCCAGAAAGAGTACAAGCAACTATTTGTGCCGCGCGCACCCTCTGCCGTTCGCGAGGAGACGAAAGGGGGTAGGCTCGACCCTCGTGAGGGTCGCTGCCGTCGTTCTCGCCTCGACGATCGCCGCAGGGTGCGGAGGGCCGCGCGCGACGGCCATCGCTCCGACGGTGCCGCGCGAAAAGGGGGCGGCGGGAGCGGGGCCGGTGGCGGCGAAGATCGCTCCGGTCGGCAAGATGACGCTCCGGCGCCTACCCGACGGCATGTTGTTCGTGACCGCGTCGGCGGCGTGGCACCTCGGCGAGGAGCCGCCGCTCTCGTTCGCACGCGTCGTCCGAGGCGAGACGGTCCGCGATGCCGCGCTCGAGACGGCGCTCGCCCGGGCCAAGGTCACGTCCGTCGAGGCGTTCGAGGAGCGAGGCGGCCGGCCCGTCTTTCTCTGCAGGACCGCCGACGGAGCGCAGGCCGTCTTCACGTGGACCGGACGATCGCTCGAGCCTTCCGCGTTCTCCGAGAAGACGGGTCCGGCCCGCCTCGCGGTGAATCCGGAGATCCGAACGCGAGCGACGGCGGGGAAACCGCTTGTGCCGGCGCACGAGGTGGGGGACGCTAACCCCGGTCCGCGTGCTCGCGCGTGACCCGTCGCGCCTGGTCTCGGTCACTTCACGAACATGCGAAGGTCTCTCCGCGCGGCTCGCCGCGTCTCCCTCCTTCTCCTGCTGCTCGCGTGCGGGTCGCGCACGGGGTTGTTCGTCGAGGGGGACGAGTTCGAGCCCCTGCCGGAGACCGACGGTGGAAGGCTTCCACGACGCGACGGCGGGAGGGACTCGTCCCTCGAGGATGCGCTGCCGCCGATCGACGTGCGGCCACCGACCGACGTCGACCGCAGCGACTGTCCCGACGCGGACGCGACCCTCATCTACACGATCACGCAGAGCTACGAGCTCCAGAGCTACAACCCCGCCACGGGGCAGTTCAGGCTCATCGGGAGGATCGCGTGTCCGGCGGGCAGCGGTGATACGCCGTTCTCGATGGCGGTCGACCGCCGTGGTGTCGCGTACGTCCTCTTCACCAACGAGCGCATCTACCGGGTGAGCACGGCGACGGCCGCGTGCATCGAGACTCCGTACGTCCCCCGTCAGTCCAACTTTGCGCGCTTCGGCATGGGGTTCGCCACGAACGACATCGGCCCGACGGAGACGCTCTTCGTGGCGGGCGACGACAACCAGGTCGGCGGCTCGGGGGGCCTCGCGCGGATCGATACGGACACGTTCCGGTTGACCGTCGTGGGCGACTTCTGGCCTCCGATCGAGCAGGCCGAGCTCACGGGTACCGGCGACGGCCGCCTGTTCGCCTTCTACAAGAAGCAACCCGATGGACCGCCGTCGTACATCGGTGAGATCGATCCCGAGACGGCCGAGGTCATCGGCGAGCGTCGCTTCGACGACGTCGTGCAGGGGAGGGGATGGGCGTTCGCGTTCTGGGGCGGCGACTTCTACATGTTCCACGCCCCGGACGGCCGAACGCGCGTCACCCGGTGGCGTCCGTCCGACGACACCGTGACGCAGGTCGGCTCCACGAGCTCGATGATCGTCGGTGCAGGCGTCTCGACGTGCGCGCCACAGCAATGACGAAGCCCACGCGATGAGGAGACGATGACGAGAGAAGGAAGGGTCACGTTCGTCGGCGCCGGCTCGGGGGATCCCCGGCTGCTCACCGTGCGCGCTGCCGAGGTGCTCGAGGACGCGGATCTCGTCGTCTTCGATCGCGACGTGCATCCGGACGTGCTCGCGCGTGTCCGGGAAGGCACGCCGCGTCAGCCCGTCGACGCGCAAATGACGCCGGAGCGGGTCGGCCAGATGCTCGCGAACGAGGCTCGGCGGGGGCGCCACGTCGTCCGACTCACGTGGGGGGATCCGCTGCTCTTCGGGACGGGCGACGTGGAGGGCGCTGCCGTCGCACGGCACGGTGTGCCGATCGAGATCGTCCCCGGGATCGGCCCGCTCATCGCGGTCGGCGCCTTCGCGGGGATCCCGCTCACGCGGACGAGCGACGCGTCGCCGAGCATCGCCTTCGCGAGCGTCACCCACGGGCACGAGAGCCTGCACGACTGGGACAAGCTCGCGACCGCGACGGACACGCTCGCGATCGTCTGCGACGCCGACAGCCTCGGCGAGACCGCGCGCTCGCTCGTCTTCCACGGCCGCCCGGCGGCGGAGCCCGTGACGGTGGTGGAGAACGTGTCGCTCCCGACGCAGCAGGTCGTGGAGACGACGTTGGGGCAGGTGCCGCTCCTGCCGCGCCCGAAGGCGCAGAAGGTCGTGCTCGTGGTGGGTGCTCGCTCGGCGCGCATGACCGAGCTCATGTGGCTCGAGCGCAAGCCCCTCTTCGGTAAGCGCGTGCTCGTGACGCGCGCGCGGGACCAGGCCGGCAAGACGGCCGAGCTGCTCCGCGAGCACGGGGCCGATCCGGTCATCGTCCCGATGATCGAGATTCACCCGCCGGCCGATCCGGGCCCGCTCCAGGCGGCCGTCGCCGAGCTCGGCTCTCGTTACGGATGGGTCGTCTTCACGAGCGCGAACGGGGTCGAGCGCTTCTGGGCCGAGGTCCGCCGGCAAGGAAAGGACGCGCGCGCGTTCGGGAGCGCGAAGATCGCCGCCATCGGTCCCGGCACGGCGGCCGCGCTCGAGCGGTGTGGGCTCACGGCCGACCTCGTGCCGAAGGAGCACAAGGGTGAGGGGCTGGCGGAGGAGCTCGTCGCCGCGCTCGGCGGTACGCGGCCGCGGGTGCTCGTCGCGCGCGCGGCGGTCGCCCGCGAGGTCGTACCCGAGGCCCTGCGCGCGGCGGGGTGCGAGGTGGACGTCGTTCCGGTGTACGAGACGCGGTCACCGCCCCGGCCGCTGCTCGACGCCCTCGTGTCCTTGCTCGAGGCAGGGGAGATCGATTGCGTCACCTTCACGTCGTCGAGCACGGTGGAGCACCTGTGCGACGCCCTCGAGTCCCGAGCCGCCGAGCTCCTCTCGAAGACCTGCGTCGCGAGCATCGGCCCCATCACGACGGAGACGGCGCGCAAGCGGGGGCTCCGCGTCGACGTCACGGCGACCGAGCATACGGTCGCCGGGCTCGTGGCTGCGATCGAGGCCCACTTCGATCTCGGGGATCTCGCGCGCACCGGGACGCGGACGATCGCGCGTATTTGAGCCGCGAAAAAGCCTGCTCAAGTTGACACATCCGGCGCCGCAAGCGACCCTAGGTCGCTCGCCACAGCCGCATTATGTCTCTGAGCTCCCTCATCGTTCAGCGCGGCATTGCTTCGATTCGCGAGATCGAGGAGGCGCTGGCACGTCAGGTCCTCTACGGGGGCGATCTCGTGACCAACCTCCTCGAGGTCAGTCAGATCGAGGAGGCCGCGCTCATGCCGGTGGTCGCCGAGTCCTTCGGTCTTCCGCCGGCGCCGATCGGCGAGCTGCCCAAGGCCCCGGCGGAGGCCCTCCGACTCGTCGCCGCCGAGGTCGCCGCGGAGCGAATGCTGTTCCCGTTGGAGCTCGGGGCGACGCTGGTGGTCGCGGTCGCCGAGCCGCTCTCGCGCGACGCCGAGCAGGAGCTCGGGTTCGCCCTCGCGCTGCCCATCGAGATGCGCATCGCGCCGAGCTTCCGCATCCGGCAGGCGCTCGCGCGCGATTATGGGGTCCCGTTCGACAAGCGCACCGCGCGGCTCATCAACAAGATCGTGACCAAGGGGCCGCGCATGGCGAGCACCTTCCCGCCGCCGGTCGACTCGAGCCCCGTGTTCCGTCCGCCGCCCCGCCCGCCCAGCGGTGCGCCCCCGCCGCCGCCGAAACCGGTCGAGGCGCCTCGAGCCAAGCCCCCGCCCGAGGGCACGTTCGTGCGAAAGTCGCAGGCCCCGCCCCCGCGACCCGTGAAACGGAGGCGCGGACCTCTGACGCTCGACGTCGCGCTCGGCGAGCTCGAGGCCTCGGCCGAGCGAGACGTCATCCTCGACGTGCTGTTCGAGTTCGCACGTCAGTTCTTCGATTACACCGCGCTCTTCACCGTCCACGGAGACATCGCCGAGGGCAGGGACGCGTTCGGGGACGGGGCCTCGCGAGACAAGGTCGCGCGCATCGGCGTCCCGCTCGACCTCCCGAACCTCCTCTCGAGGGCGCGCGAAGAGAAGAAGCCGGTACGAGCGGTGCCGTCCCGCGAAGGCCTCGATCCCATCCTCGTCTCCGATCTCGGAAGGGACGGGACGACCGAGTGCATCGTCCTGCCGATCATCGTCCGTACGCGCGTCGTGGCGCTCCTCTTCGGTGACGGCGGCTCCTCCGGGATCGACGATGTCGGCGTTCGGCAGGTCTCCGACCTCATCGAGGCGGCGTCCGGTGCCTTCGAGCGCGTCATCGTCAGGCGCAAGCTGAAAGGCGCAGCGGACGCCCGGACGTCGGGGGCGCCGAAGCCGCCGCCGTCGCTCGGCGAGACCGCCCCTCCGCCGACCCAGGTGTCCGCGCCTCCGGTCGGGGAGACGCCCGGCTACGCGAGCGATCGGCCCTCCGCCGAGGAGCTCGCGCCGCCGATCCGCGAGCTGCTCGAGGGACCGGTCTCGCGTGCGGCTCCGACGCGGCGCGAGCCCACGCCCGCGCTGACGACGCTCGATCCGCTCTCGGTGCGCAGCGATCGCCCGCCGCCGCCGAACCTCCTCGCCGTGCGGCGGCCGAGCGGCGCGCCGATCCCGCGGGAGGAGCCCGACGACGGGCCCGTCATGCCGGTCGGTGTTGCGTCGCGGCGACCTCCGTCGTCCCAGTCGAGGCCGGCGATCAAGCGCGCGACGGCTCCCGCGCTCGAGTTCGGCTCACCGTCGCGACCCAACGTGCTCGCCGACGATCTCCCTCCGCCGGACTCGATGGAGGGCCAGCTCGTCGCGCACATCCACAGCCGGCCTCCGTCGCAGCTCTCGAAGTCCACGTCGTCGGCGCCGAACACGACGCGCGACCCGTCCTTCGCGGGGCGCGCCCGAGAGCCGTCCGGCGGACCGAGCGGCACGCCTGCCTCGCCGAAGGCGGAGTCGCCGCCGCCGATGCGCGTCGCCCCGATCACGGACGTCTCTCCGCAGCCGATCCTCCCGATCAACGCGAGCCCGATCCGGCCGATCACGGAGGTGAGCCCCTCCACGAGCGATCGCCCGGCGCAACCGCCCGAGGCCGATCGCCCGCCGCCGGCTCAGGGCGCCACGGCGACTGCGGCGGGGTCCCTCTCGAGGACCCTCGTGGCCGGCGAGATGCCGTCACTCGAAGGCGTCATCTCGAACCCCGAGCCGGTCGCCCCGCTCGTCGTGGTGACGCCCGACAGCGAGATCAAGCCCGTGGGCCCGCTCCCGGCACCGGACCTGGACCCGACGCCGGTCGCTCCGCCGGTCATCGAGGATGCCGATGTCGCTCCCACGCCGAGCGCCGCCGAGCCGGTCCTCGCCCTCGCGCAACGGAAAGGCGAGCCGGCGCCGCTCCCGCCGCAACCCGAGCCGAAGCCGATGCCTCCGTCGGAGCAGCAGGTCAGCGTCCCGGCGCACCGGCCTCCGTCGTCGCGGAGCGATCACTCGCGCGTGCTGCCGAGCGTGATCGTCGACGTCGCGAGCGAGTACGTCACGCTGGTCGACCGCGTCCTCGCCGGCTCCGACGAAGAGGCCGAGACGGCTCTTCTTCGCGCGGGCGGATACGCGATGCCTGCGATCATGGCGCGCTTCCCCGGCCCGATCACGATGGAGGAGGACCGCCTCGTCTCGGGCATCCTCCCCCGCGTCGCGGAGTGCGGGCCCATCATCCGGCTGATCGCCAGCCAGCGCCGCACGGCGCTCCCGTTCGTCCTCTCGCACGTCGAGTCGCCCGACGTCGAGTGCCGCTTCTGGGCGACGTACCTGCTCACCGAGCTCGTCTACGCCGACGCGATCGATCCCGTGATCAGCCGCGTCTTCGACGAGGAGGCGAAGGTCCGTCGCGTCGCCCGCGCCGCCGCTCGCGCGTTGGCGGAGTCGCACGGCATGGCGGTCGTCGAGCGCCTCGGGATGATCGCGAGCGATCGCCGCGAGCCCGCGAACCGCCGCCTCTTGGCGATCGAGGCGCTCGGCGAGACGCGCGAGCCGCTCGCGATCAAGGCGCTCCTGCCGCTGCTCGAGGAGGACGCGAGCGACATCACCACCGCCACGCGACAGGCGCTGGTGACGGTGGCGCGACAGGACTTCGGTCTCGACGTGAAGCGATGGACGGCCTGGTGGGAGGCCAACAAGAAGCGCCATCGCCTCGAGTGGCTGATCGACTCGCTCATGCACGAGACCCGCGCGCTCCGCGCGGCGGCGAGCGAGGAGCTCCGGCAGATCACGAAGGAGTACTTCGCGTACTACGACGATCTCCCGAAGCGCGAGCGCGAGCGAGCGCAGGCGCGCTACCGCGAGTGGTGGGAGAACGTCGGGCGCTTCCGCTTCAGTCGCGCGTCGACGCGCGGAGGCTGACGCGACGTCGTCGGGTCACTCGCCGGCGGCGAGCCGCCGGCGCCAGTCGGGCGGCAGGTCGAGGAAGCCGTCGTTGTAGAGGGTGTCGTAGACGGCGTCGCAGATGACCGCGCAGACGTCGCTGAAGATCGCCGGATCGGCGACGAGGCGGATCGTCTCCGAGCGGAACTGCGACATGCTCTCGCGCACGCGCCGGAGCATCTCGTCCTCGACGTAAGGGACGAGGCGCTGCATGAACCTCCGCTCGAACGCCTGCCGGAAGCGCGGGAAGCTCGACACGCTGATCTTGTATCCGGCCGATCCGGGCGAGTCGGCGAGGCGCGCCTCGCGCACGGTCTCTTTCGCCAGCTCGCCGAGCGCCGGAGGCAGCTCCTGGGTGAAGAACTGCGTCAGGGCCGCGTTGAGGTACTTCACGAGCGCGTTGAGCTCGGGAGTCGTGCGCGACAAGAAGTCGTTCCGCATGTTCTTCACGAGCGTGAGGTACATGTCCTTCGCACGACTCTTCACGTCGGGCTGCACGTACTGGAACGACTCGAGCAGGTCGAAGATCTCGGCCTGGCAGCGGTGGAGCGCGTGGTAGAGCGCCTGATCCGCGAAGCGCATCGCCTTCGGCTCGTCCTTGGACGCGTGGAGCTTGTCGGCGAGCTCGCTCGCGAAGAACAGGCGAGCGAAGCGCTTGGCGACCTCGCTCAGCTTCCGCTCGATGAGCGTCACCAGCTTGCCCGGGCGGAAGATGCGACCGAGCATCTCGGTCAGGCTCTGAATCAGCTCCGCCTCGAGCCGCACGCGATCGGTGGCCAGGGTCGGGCGGCTCAACGGCGAGGCCGCGCGCGCCGCAGCCTGGAGCTTGTGGAGCTCGCTGATCACCTGTGCGGTGATCGCGTCGAGCTCGGCGTTGGTCGCGAGGTCTGCCTTGTAGTGGATGACCTTCGCCTGCAGCTGCTCGTCGCGGAGCGCGAGCGCGACGTCGGCGAGCGACATCTTCGCGGCCGCGGTCATGAATCCTTCGGGCGTGGGGATCGGGGCGACCTTCGCCGTCACGACCCGAGGCTTGCCGCGTTCGTCGTCCACCGACATGGTCGGGCGATGATACACCCCGCGCGTCGTCGTTGTGCTGGTTCTCACACCGCCACGTCACGCGGCGAAGGCTCCGGGGCTCGCCCGACCGCTCGCCGGCCCGCTGCTGCTGCACGGCGCCTCAGGGAAAACCGAACAGCGCTCGGCTCGTGAGGCCGAGGACGAGGCTCGCGCCGTTCGCCGCGAGCGACGCGAGCAGGGCGCGACCCGTCCGCACACGCGGCTTCGTGACGACGAAGAACGCGGCCTCGACGAGCCAGGCGAAGACCTCGGCGAGCGCCATCGCGAGCGTCCATCCGAAGTCGAGCTCGCTGGAGAGGAGAGGGAACGCGAACCAGACGAAGGGATGCGTGATCGCGCTCGGCACGAGCGCTCGCCACCACGCGACGCGAAGGGCCCGCCGGTAGATCGGCGCCTCGACGACCTGCGTGAACGCGAACGCTCGCGCCCAGGCGAGCACGTAGTCGGGATCGAGGATCAACGCGGGTTCCGGAGCAGAGCCGCGCGCCCTTCGGCGACGAGGAGGAGCGCGAACGCGATCTCGAGCCAGGCGTGGAAGGAGGCTCCGCGGAGGTAGAGCAGGCGAGCCGCCTCGAGCGACGTCGTCGCGCGCGCCGCCACGGCGAGCGTCCCGAGGGCGAAGAGGAGGAGGAGGCCCTTGCCCAAATCGCGCTCGAGCGCGCGGATCGACGAGGCGAACGAGCGGATCCCCGGGCGCTCCCGAGCCTCGTCCGGGATGACGCGGAGCCAGAGGACGTAGTGGACGCCTTGCATGAAGACGAACAGCGTCGTGAGTCGGAGCGCGAGGATCGGATCGGTGACCGGCGCGAGCGTATCCATCATGCAGGCGAGGTCGGCCGCGGTTGCGGGCCCGGTCGCCCGTGCGGTGAAGCGGAAGAGGACGTCGTCGAGCGCCCCGCCGACGAGCGCCGCCGACATGGCGATCGACGCGATCGCGGCGGCGATCCCCACGCGCCGCGAGCGCGCGAACGCCGCCACGAACAGCGCGACGGCGACGAAGTTGTGCAAGTGGACGACGACGAGCAGGGCCTCGTAGTCGTGTTTCGCTGCGGCGAGGACGACGAGCACCCACGCGGCGAGGAGCACGCCCTTGCGACGAAGCGACGCTCGCGCGAAGGCGATCGCTCCGAGCCCCGCGGACAGGCCGATCGCGGCGCTCTGCTCGAACGTCCCGATCACGAGCGGGGCGGCCACCGACACGGCCAGCGCGGTGCGGCGGTGCAGGCCCGGACGCACGACGAGGTAGCGCACGTCCGCGAGGAGGTGAGGGACGCCGAGGATGATCGGACCGAGCGCGAACGTCCACACGGGTGCGAAGGACGCGAGGAGCAGCGACGCGAGCAGGCCGACGGCGGCGTACGTGGCGACGCGCGCGGAGCGATCGGACAAGAGCACGCGGCCCGGTCTGCCGAGCAGGCGCAGCACGCCGGCGCGGACGACGTCGAGTGGAAGCGCGACGGCGTCCGCGTATCCGCGCGCAGCCGGTCTCGCTTCGTTCACGGACGCCATCTCGGGAATCGTATCGCGGACCGGTCGAGCGGCGCTGGGCACGATCGCTCGGGGCGATCAGTTTCGGCGACCGAGGAACGTGCGGCCCGACCGGGTGACGACCAAGGCCTGGAGGATGCTCCTCGAGAGCCCGACGATCTCCTCGCCGGGGGCGACGTCGGCGATCGACCACTGGCGCAGCGGCGACGCGGGCTCGAAGGTCACGACCGTGCCCTGTCGCGTCGCGAGGACGAGCCCGGTGAGGTCCGGGAGCGCCGCGACGAAGTCGTCCTTCACGGGCGGGTAAAAGACGCTGAACGCGCTGCCGTCGAGTCGGAGCAGCGTGCCGTGGTCGCCTGCGATGAAGACGACGTCGCCGATCGGCACCACTGCGCGCAACGTCGCATCGGCCGGAGACCGGAGGCGGACCCAGTCGCCTCCGGCGTCGCGTTCGAGCACGACGCCGTCGTCGCCTGCGGCGACGACGCGCCCGCTGCTCGTGACGGCGACGGCGCGGAGCGTCTCCCTCACGTGCGAGCTCTCTCTCAACCAGCCCAGAGAGGGATCGCGACGGAGGATCGTGCCGTGCTCGCCGACGGCGAACACGCGCCCGTCGTCGTGGGCAGTCACTGCGAGCAGCGTCGTGTCGACGCCGGTCTGCTCGATCGTCCACGCCTCCTCGCCAGGGCTCGCCGTGCCGTACCTGCGAACGGCCGCGGCGCCGCCGGAGCCCACGACGACGTAGAAGCGATGGGAGTCGGCGTCGACGAGCCTCGCCGCGAACACCTCCTTCAAGGGAGTCCGCTCTTCGCCGAGCGTCGCGAGGAAGCTCGGCTTGAAATCATGCAGGGTCGGGAGGAACACGACGCCGTGCTCGCCGATGATTCCGTGCGTGCGCGCGAAGACCCCGTTCGCGCCCGGGAAGCGCCGCTGCTCCTCGAAGGACAGCAGCGGTCGCGCTCGTGCCTCGGCGATCCTGGCCGCTCGCGCGGCGCTCGCGGCGGCGGCTGCTTGCGCTCGATTCTCTGCCGCCTGCCGTCGCTCATGCGCGATCTGCGGGCCGAACCCGAGCGCGGTCGCGGCGACGCAGAGGACGACCCACGGCAGAACCCGAGGCTTCGACGCGGGGGCGTCGGCGGCCTTCTCCACCTCCGCGCGAAGCCTTTCGACCTCGCGCTTCGCCTCGGCCGCCTCGCGCTCGGCGCGCGCAGCCTGCGCCTGGGCGGCCTCGAGCTCGTTCTTGAAGTCGTCGGGATCCGGCTTCGTCATCGCTCCGCTCCCGACGCCGTCCAGCCGATCACGCGGCCGTTCGGCTCGGCGTCCTCCGGCGATGGGTCGAGCCACGACCGTGGGACGAGGATCCGCGCGACGACCCAACCGAAGAGCGCGAAGGTCACGATCGCGAAGACGACCATCGCCGCCTTCGGCCTCGGAGGACGCTTCTCGGCCGCGATGCTCGCGAGGCGCGCACGAAGATCTGCGGCCTCACGCAGGAGCTCGTCGCGCTCGATCTCCGCACGCTTCGCGCGCTCTCGAGCCGCTGCGATCTCGTTCCGGAATGGCTCCACCCCTCCCGCTCCTCCCGAGAGTGTATCGTGGAGCTCACGTGCTTCCGCGATCTCGTCCGCGGCGTTCGCATGAGGGGTTGACCTGGGTCGAAGAGAGGACTATTTCAGCGCGTGTTCCGACTCGGTTCACCGAGTGGACGTGACGCGCGGTGGAGCAGCCTGGTAGCTCGTCGGGCTCATAACCCGAAGGTCGTAGGTTCAAATCCTACCCGCGCAACTGAAGTGAGGACGCGAGGTTAGCCTTCGAGAGGCGCCTCGCGTTCGTCGTTTCGGGCCACGGAACGGTGCGCGAAGACAACCGGGCCGAGCTCGGATCCCCGGCGCGGTCGAGTGTCAGGGGAACGACGACGGACGCGCGTCAGGGCGTTCCGACGGTCCCGCGGACCGGTCCGACGGCAGCCATGTCCGTCACCTGGGAGATGTCGTTAGGCTCGAACAACTTCGGGTCGAGCCCCGGCAGTCGTCCCCGCGCACGATGCGCTTGCGCGCGTCGTCGGCGACGAAGATGCGGCCGCGCTCGTCGGTCGTGATGGCGGCGCGTGTTCTTCGGAGCTCTTCTGGACGCGTTTACGGATGCGTTCTCGCGTGTCCTCTTCCGGATCGACAACGAGCCGGTCAGGCGACCGCCACGGATCGTCGTCGAGCCGTGCGATGGCGAGGGCCGGCTCGTCCACATCCCAACGATTTCCTGTTGTTGGGCGATGCCGGGGCGCGGCATGGAGGGTGCTGTAGGTGAATGTCGTCATGGTCGCTCGCATCCTCCCCCTCGCTCTCGTCGGGCTCGTTCTCGGTACTGGCTGCGCGCTCTCCGGCGCCGACGCAAACGACGTCACCGCGGTCGAGAACGTCGAGTCCGCCCGTTCCGTCACGATTCAGCCGTCGACCGATCCCGCGCATCAGATGCTCGGGCGTGTGGCGGCCGTTCATGACGTTCCGTCGGACGATCCCTTCGCCGTCCGCGTCTACGAGGCGTTCGGCGGCGACCCTGCGATGAACGGTGATTGGCTCTGGATGAGCGTCTCGGCGTTTCCCTACGACGGCGCGATGTTCGATCTCGGGCTGAACATCGCGCATCTCGAGTCCGTCGAATCGCTCGGGGGCGGGAAGTACGCAATCAAAGGTCTCCAGGACACGATGAACGAGGACGGCGACATCGTGTCCGGACCCTTCGAGGCGACCGTGGAGGTCGTGCTGGACGACGCCGGCAAGATCGAAGGCGTCGTGGTCGCGGAATCGGACGGCTCGCGAGCGCGCATCGCTCCGAGCACGGAGGCCGATGCCAACTTCACCGCGCTCGCCTTCGACGTCACGACGAAGAGCGCCGGCGACGTCGTCGCGTCGGTCTACGAGCTCGCCGCCGGAGATCCGGCGCTCAACGGCGATCACCTCTTCTTGGCCCTGAACGTGCACCCTTGGTCCGCCGTCTACGACCTCGATCTCGACGTCGCGGCGTTGAGCTCGGTGTCGCTCACCGAAAAGGGCGGCACGTACGTGCTCGAGATCGAGGGCTTCCGTGACGAGGCTCCGGGCGAGTCGGAGCCGTTCGTGAAGACCATCACGTTCAGGCTCGACGACGGCGCCCCCGGCGCCATCGAGATGCGCTGAGCGAAGGTCCGGAGACCCGCCTCACTGCTTGGTGCAGGTGAGCGTCCAGCGCATGCAGCGGCCGTCGTTCGTGAAGGTGAAGCCGTTGCCGCTCATGGCACGACCGCCCGGATCGAGCTTCAGCTTGCCGCCGATGGCGTCGAAGCCCGCGTATCGGAACCGCACCTCGTCGCCGACGACGGCGCCCTCCCACGAGATGTTCCGGTCGGTGCCCGTGACCGTCGCCGTGATCTTCCCGTCGGCGAGCTGGGCGAGGTTCACGAAGTTGGTGCCCGTGGCCTCGCCTCCGATGATGCACGTCCACTTGCCGTCGGCGCGGGTCCGTCCAGGCGCCGGCTTTTCGTTCTTCGGCGGAATCTGCGCGACGCACGCCTTGTAGTTGGCCTCGCGCGCCTGCGCGGCGGACGCCTTTTCGGCGGCGCTCTTCTGACGAACCGTCTCCGACCACGAGACCTCGACGAACCGCTTGAACCCGGGCGTCGGCTCTTCGGACGGCTTGTCCTTGATGTAGACGACGATCTCGGTCGGTCCCTGGAGCTCGACGACGTAGTTCGAGAGCAACGTCTCGTCGTTGTATCTGCGGCTGGTGCTCTGCGGGGTCTGGCCCTCCACGCGAAGGGCGTAGGTGCCGGGCGCGAGGCGGACCTCGTGGCGTGCGCCCGGCGGGATGGGCGTCCCGTACTTCTTGTAGTCCGAGCTCACCTGTCCACTCGCGACGATGTGCGCGCGGCGTCGCCCGTAACTGTCTCTCCCCTCGGTGATCATGAAATCCCGGATCGTCACGTCCGTCTGGTTGATCAACACGAGCGGGACGTCCCCTGGAAAGGGAATCTGGGCCTTGGGATTCTCCAGGCCGCCGAAGCACGCGGTCGCGGATAGGGCGGAGAGCGAGACGGCGACGAGCCAAGCAAACGGGCCGTTCGCCGGTCAACCGCGCGCTCTCGCGAGACAGACCGCTCCATGCAGACTCTTCGCCAGCGTGCGGTTCCCGCGTTCGGGATCCTTCTCACGTCGACGTCGCTGGCCGTCTTCGCGTGCGTCGGTGAGGATCCGGACGTGGTGCCGACGCCGGCGTCGTGAGGTTCAAGACGTCGGCTCGTCGAGGACGGACGCGAGCTGTTCGTCCTCGGCGTCGAGTCGAGGGGCACGGCGGGCGTGATCCGACTGGCGCGCTACTGGCTTCGCTGACCGGCCACGCCAAGTCGGCCCACGTCATGCCATCGCCGGCGGTCCGAACCACTTGGCGAGGGCGTCGTGAAGGCCACGGTCCGTGCCGTCGCCGACCCAGGCCACGTATCCGTCGGGGCGGATCAACACGGCCGCTGGAGCGGAGACCGCGCCGAGCACCGGAAGCTCCCACGCGCCTTCGTAACGGGCGTCGATGCGCCGGACCCGATCCGCCCACGGTCCGATGTCGAGGGCGCCGGGCTCACCGAGATTGACGAGGACCGGCCGCGCCTCGTAAAGCAGCGTGAATACGCGCTGCGTGCCGCTCTCGGTCGAGAGATCGAGATCGGGCATGCGACGCCCGAGCAGCGGGTGGCCGTCACCGAGGTCGTAGTGGACCTCGAGGCCCGACATGATCCCCGCGTACCGTTTGCGCGGCTCTTCCATCCCGAGCAGGTCGGCCATCGTCTCGCGCAGGGCCTCGGTGCGATCGTCGCCGCGGCCGAGCGCGGTCTGCGCCAAGGTGAGGCGGAGCACGCGCGCGGCGATGGGGTGACGTTCGGCGTGATAGGTGTCGAGGAGGCTCTCGGGCGAGATGCCCTTCACCACCTGCGCGAGCTTCCAACCGAGGTTGACCGCGTCCTGGATGCCGATGTTGAGCCCCTGTCCGCCCGAGGGCGAGTGCACGTGGGCCGCGTCGCCTGCGAGGAGCACGCGACCTTTGCGGTAGGTCGCCGCCTGCCGGGCCATGTCCGTGAACCTCGAGAGGAAGGTCGGATTGCGGACGCCGAAGTCCGTCCCGTAGACGGCGACGAGCGCGGCGCGGAGCTCGTCGAGCGTCGGCTCCTCGCCTTTGCGGACCTCCGGCTCGACGAGCACGATGCCCGCTCGGCCGTCTTCCCGCTTGCCGATCGCGTTGACGCCTCGCTCTCCGCGGCGGATCCCCCACGCGGGCTCCTCGGTCGTCTCGACCTCGGCGATGAGCCAGCTCGTCGACGCGTCCCACCCCGGGAAATCGATCCCCGCCGTCTTGCGGACGAGGCTGCGACCGCCGTCGCATCCGACGAGGTACTTCGCGCGCAGCGTTCGGCCGTCGGACAGCGCGACGTCGACGCCGCCGTCGTGCTGCGAAAATCCCGTCACCTCGTGCCCGCGGTACGTCGTGACCGGCAGCTCGGAGAGCCATTCGGCCATGATGCGCTCGATGTGCTTCTGCCAGAGCGCGAGCCCGTAGTTGTGCCGGGTCGGGAAATCGCCGATGTCGAGCGGGATGAAGGAGAAAGCCGCGACCTGAGCGATCCGTCCCTGCGAGAGGAACCGCTCGGCGACGCCGCGCTGATCGAGCACCTCGATGGTGCGGGCGTGCAGCCCGCCTGCACGCGAGCTCGGGAGCTCCTGGTTCACGCGCCGCTCGACGACGGCGACGTCGACGCGCGCGAGCGCGAGCTCGGCCGCCAGCATCATGCCTGTCGGCCCTCCGCCCGCGATCACCACGGCGTGCTCCGTGATCGCCCCATTGCGTCCAGACTCGTCGCGCATCGTCGACCCTCCGCTCTCTGCGCCCTCGCGCGCGGCGGATACTCTGCGGCAGGCCCCCGGGCTTGCCGCAAGCCCGCGGGCCTGGCATATGGTCGAAGCGGGAAGGGGGAGGAGGCGCCAGGGCGAGCTCGTTCGGCGCGCGGCCGCCGCGGCGACGGCGGCGCGACTCGAGGCTCGCGTGCCATCGCCCACGATCGGTTCGTTACCTCAGGGGGAACCCTCAGCGCGTCACGACTTTGGCTATCAGGGCACCAAGAAGTAGCTCGCATGTCGACGGGCGCCGAGCTGACGAAGACCTGGGCGCCAAGCGTTACGATGTGAACGCTGCGCGGGAGTCTCGGTATCGCGCGGCAACGGCAGCAGCGCGGGGGGACTTACTCATGGCCGTGCTCGACCTTCGCGCGTGCCTCTGCCGATCCCGACCGCTCCACTGCGAGCAGCTTGCTACAGGTCAAGTTGTCCGAGTCTCACGACGCCAGGAACCGAGGCATCGAGCCCTTCGCGACCACTGGAGCTAGGTGCCTTTGGCGTCGTGCACGAAAGGACGTTGACGTAACTCGGCAATTGTTGAAAGTATGCGAAGTTGAGCCTTTCGCTCAGCGATGATCCAAGCTGAGGCCGTGAACCGATTGCGCAGCTGGGCGGGTTACCAGTCTTCAGCCACCAGAAGTCTCGGGCGATCGATCCCACGCGACGTCTCGGTCCGAGAGCTTCTATCTGCCGCTATCGCTAGCAGCTACGGGGCGTGATGAGCGTAGAGGCGCTAAACGCGGTTTGCCCATACTTCACTATGTACCCGCTTGCGTTTCCGCAGCGGGTGCTTCGACGCTACGGCAGGCCGGGAGATTGGGTAATCGACCCATTCTGCGGGCGCCAGAGTTCCCGAGCCGTAACTGGGTAACGGCGCTCCGCCGCCGTTTTCTCGGCCGAAGCAGGCCCGGACGACGG
>Ga0207864_1000355_pt1 | contig 67398 bp, 69 predicted proteins | sample HigsolmetaAR202D_FD_184834 | JGI IMG/M metagenome (GOLD analysis project Ga0207864, IMG submission 184834) | Ionic liquid and high solid enriched microbial communities from the Joint BioEnergy Institute, USA - AR20-2-D (SPAdes) (version 2) ...
TACTGCTTCAGCCTTGTACTCGTCTGTGAACTTTCGTCTCTTAGTCGACATCTCTTGCCCTCCGATTTCCGCATTGTCCACCTCTTGCAAGGTGTCCGCGAAATCGGGGGAAGCCCACCCTTTTCCCTTTTCCCCTTTCCCTTCTTCCCTTATCCCACCACCCCATCCACCACACAAGTTGCACATTCCCGTGCGCCGTCGATACTGTGTCGATCGTCATTTGCCGGCAACCTCGTTCATGCGCCTGACCTTGCTCTGCATCCTGATGCTTTTCGGCTCGCTTGCGCTGAGCGATGCGCCCGCGCGCGAGCCGTGGGAGCTCGTGCGCCAGGACGCCATCCGCAGCCATGTCGAGTTTCTGGCCAGCGATTTGCTCGAGGGCCGGGCCGCCGCGTCGCGCGGCTACGACATCGCTGCCGCCTACGTTGCGGCTCAGTTTCGCCATTCCGGTCTGAGACCGGCCGGAGACGACTCCACGTTCTATCAAACGGTGCCGCTGCTGGAAGCGACGCCCGTCCTGCCAGGCTCTTCAGCCGAGCTGCGTGTCGACGGCGACGTGATCCGATTCGAATACGGCACCGATTATCTGCCTTCGGCGGATTTCGTCTCGGCGAGCTCGACAGTCAGCGCGCCGCTCGCATTCGCAGGTTTCGGTATTCAGGCGCCCGAGCTCGATCACGACGATTTCGCGCAGGTCGATGTGAACGGACGCATCGCGGTCATCTTCTCGGGTGCGCCGTCTCGCTTCCCACACAATCAACGCGCTTACTATTCGTGGGCGAACGGCAAGTTCGCCACCTTGATCGAGCGCGGTGCCGTGGGTGCGGTCTTGATCGATTCGCCCGACGATGCCCAACGCACGCCATGGGAGCGTAGAGTTGCCATGAGCTGGACGCCGCAAATGCGCTGGCTCGACGAGGAAGGCGCGCCGCACGATGCGTTCGAAGAGTTGAAGCTGCGTTTTCGGTTCAACCGCGCCGCCGCTGCGCAATTGTTCGAGCGCGCCGGGGTGAGCTTCGATGAGGTCCTTGCAGCTGCCGCCGCGGGCGAAACGCAAGGTTTCGAGCTTCCGGGCTTGCTGACGCTCTCTGCAACGACCGGATTGCGACGTACCGAGAGCGTCAATGTCCTCGCGCTCCTGCCGGGAACGGACCCGGCCCTCAAGCGCGAATGCATTGTCGTTACCGCCCATCTCGACCATCTCGGCCGCGGAGCAGCCGTTGATGGTGATTCCACGTACAACGGCGCGCACGACAACGCCGTCGGCGTGGGCATCCTCCTCGAAATGGCTCGTGCACTGAGCGCTTCCGGCAAACGGCCGCGGCGCTCCATTCTGTTTGCGGCGGTAACCGCGGAGGAAAAAGGGTTGGTCGGCTCCGATTACCTCGCAGTGCATCCCCCGGCCGATGCCGATCGGTTCGTCGCAAACATCAATGTCGACATGCCGATGACGCTCGCACCGACGCTCGATTTGATCGCGCGCGGCGAAGAGCATTCGACGCTTGGACCGATCGCACGCGCAGCCGCCGCTGCTCATGGCTATCGATTGAGCCCCGATCCTTCCCCCGAGCAGGTCTCGTTCATTCGCAGCGACCAGTTCTCGTTCATTCGGCGAGGCGTGCCTGCGCTCGTCATCGGCAGCGGCTACAAGGCTCGAGACAAGAACCTCGATTTGGTGGCGCTGCGCGAAGAGTTTCTCAAATCGCACTATCATCGCCCGAGCGATGAGGTGCAGCTCCCGATCGACTACAACGGTGCTGCCGATCTCGCACGAGTCAACTTGCGCGTGATCTGGCAGGTCGCGAACGCCGCCGCAGCTCCGAGTTGGAAACCGAAGGACTTCTTCGGCAGCAAGTTTCCGAACGAGCGAAAACCATAAGAACCCATCACCAGGGGGGAACATGCAGGATCTCAGCGCCGAAGAGCTCGCCGACCTCAGGAAGAGCTTCGATCAGGTCGACCGCGACGGCGACGGGTCGATCTCCAGCCACGAATTCATCGCCTTGCTCACTTCGCTCGACACGGATCTCTCCGACGACGAATGTCTCCTCGCTTTCGAAGCGACGGATGGCGACGATGACGGTTCGATCAGCTTCGAAGAATTCGTGAAGTGGTGGACCGGCGATTGAGCCGAAACCCGCTGCTGCGCAAGCCCAGCCCTCGCTCGTTCGGTCCTGCGATCGCGCACCCCTGAGCACGCGGCGCGCATGCGTACCTGTGATCACCGTCACGTACACCGTTCACGGTTCGCGCACGCGACGTGACTTGTTCCGCAGCTTGGAGATCTGCTCATGGTGTGCTCGCGGTGGGCGCGCCAATATCGTCCTCCCGTCCGTGACAGGACGACACGAGCTGAACGATCGTCGAGAGCGCATGAGCATGAGCGACAGCACATCCAGATTCCGGGTCGGAGACCCAGTCCGCTTGAAAGACAGCGAAATCGATTTGCGCGGCGATGTGTGGCAGTTCCGAACGGGTCGTTATGTCGTCGTTCGCTGGGAAGACGCATGCCGTTCGACGCACTCCGAAAATGCGCTCGAATTCGATCCCACGCGTTCCAAGGCGGAATGGTGCCGTCCGATTGCGAATGAGGACCGATGATTTCTAAAGGGCTGTAGGCCGTACGTTCTTAGGCTGAAGACTGAAGACCGAAGGCTGAAGGTAGCGAGCGCGTCCGCGCGCTCTTCACGCGCAATTCAAAACCGCCGTTGAACACTGGGAACGGAGGCCACGCCCTCCTTTTCCCCCTTTCCCTTTTCCCTTTTCCCTGTTTCCCTTTTTCCCCCCTTTCCCTTTCCCTCAGCCCCAGCACGGAACATCTCCCTGCCTCCCGGATTGTCTCCATTATTCCGGCTGACAACAGCCTGCTGGAGCCAACTCTGATGCCTCGCAATCGCCACCCACCGAATCGACCCGAGCAACGGCGCGGTGCGCGCTACCCGACCGGCCCTGAACGCGACCGATACCGCACCGGCGACGAAAACCGGTTTCAGCCATCAGAGGACAATGAGCAAGCAGACGAACAAGCCTTCGACGGCGATGAATCGTATGTGAAAGGCGGCTACGCCGAAGAAGTCGGACATCGCAAGCAAAAGCCCAAGACTGAAGACTGAGACTGAAGGCTGACGGAAGGGCGCGCGTCCGCGCGCGCTTCAAACGACTATTGAGCCCTGGGAAACCGTAGGCACGCCTCCTTTCCCTTTTCCCTTTTCCCTTTTCCCTTTTCCCTTATTCCCCTTTCCCTCCTTCCCCTTCCTCAAGAGCTTCCCGAATCGCGAGCCACCAGCCTCTCGTTTCGTTTATAGATGAGCTGCCCCGTGACAGCAGTCACGAGCAGCGCCGCGTTCGTGAATACGAACACCCAGTTCTCGACGAGAAAGCTGTAAATGAGAAATCCGGTCGATGCGGTCAGCTGCCCTATGAACAGCCAGCTCGACACGCCCGCAACCGTTCGTTGCCGCCACTGCGAGTACACCTGTCGAGTGAGCGTGGCGAGCAAGACCATCGAGCTTGCCCAGCCGAGCCAATCAGCATTCATGGATTTCGTACGTAGGGATCGAAGCTGACGTTGCCAAAAAAAGAGGCCGCGTCTGAGACGCGGCCCCAAGTGCACAGTCGCTGGTCGGGGCGTCCGATGGGTTCTCAGCGGGTGTCCCATCGTCCTGGGAGGTCCCCGGGCGTCCTGTGCAGGGTCTGATGCGGTACAGGCCACCGAAGTCCCGTACACATGGACCGATCCACGGTCCAGCCGGGTGCGATAACGCACGACGAGCGGATTTGGATCCATCCAAGGCTGAAGGCAAGGAGCATCCGCCGTTGCCGCTTGCTTCACAACAACGAATCTGAAAAGTTCTGCTCCGCTCGATCAGGGACTGAAATCCGAGATCCCATGCGCACCTTCATGTTTCGCTTTCCCGAATTACCGTTGAGGCGTCTACGGTAGCCCAGCTGTCGCCCGTAGCTTGTCGCCTTCGAACTCAGTCGACCAACTGATTCCTGACCGCGTAAGCCGCGATCTCCGCGTTGCTGCGCATGCCCATCTTTTCGAGGATGCGAGCGCGATAGGTACTGACCGTTTTGACGCTCAGTCCCAGCTCATTGGCCATCACGGCAGGCGAAACGCCTTTGGCAATGCGTGTGAAGACTTGCAGCTCGCGCTCCGACAGCCGATTGTGCAGCGGCCCCTCTTCCTCCGCTGCAGCTTCTTGCGCCAGCAGCTCGGCAACGATCGGCGTGATGTACCGTCGTCCCGAACCGACTGCTCGAACTGCACGCACCAATTCCTCGGGCACGATCATCTTGGGCACATATCCGTTCGCACCTGCGCGCATCAGACGCACGGCGAAGCTGCGCTCCGGATGCATGCTCAAGACGAGAATTTGCAGATCGGGCCGCTCGCGCCGCAGCGTCTTCAGCAGTTCGATGCCGCTCTGACCCGGCAAAGTCACATCGAGGATGACGACGTCGACCTCGGTGCCGCTGTTCAACAGCTGCAACGCTTCTTCCGCCGATCCCGCTTCCCCGACGACCCGTAAATCGGGTTCGTCCGAGAGCATCTCGCGAACGCCGGCGCGCAAGATCGCATGGTCGTCGACGATCATGACGCGAATGGGCCGCTCGACGTCCTGGCGGGTCTCGTTGGTGACTTCGGTGTCTTTGGTATTCAACATCAGACTGCAACCTCCGTGAGTTCACCGTCGATGTCGCCCATGTCGAGGCCTTGGGCCCGGTAGGCATTGAGACGGTTGTAGAGGGTTTTGAGGCTCACGCCCAATAACGCTGCGGCTCGGGTCTTGTTTCCGCCGCACTTCTTGAGCGTCGCAATGATCATCCAGCGCTCTGCATCGGCCAGATTCGTGCCGACCGGGATTCGCAGCGTCAGCGCGTCGCCGTTCACGGCTTGGATCATCGGTTTGCCGACGACCTTGCGCAGATCGAGCTCAGTCGCCGCAAGGATGAAAGCGCGATGCACTACGTTGCGCAGCTCGCGCACGTTGCCCGGCCAGTTGTGTTGACGCAAGCACAGCAACGAATCTCCCGAGAAGCGCTTTGCCGTTCCCTGCTCGGCATTCAAGTTCGCAAGGAAATGATGCGCGAGCAGCTCGATGTCGTCGCCGCGTTCTCGTAGCGGCGGGACGAACATCGGAAAATCGGCCAGGCGATACAGCAACTCTGCGCGCAGACGGCCGTCGGCGACGGCGCGCTCCGGATCGCGGGTCGTGGCCGCGAGGACACGACAACGAATCGGCAGCACCTCATCGCTGCCGACGCGGCGCATCGTGCCGGATTCGAGCGCGCTGAGAAGCTTGACCTGCATTTCGGTCGGCAGCTCGGTGATGCCATCGAGCAGCAAAGTGCCTTGTCTCGCACGTTCGAAGTATCCCGCCGAGGCCAGCGGCGTCCCGGGCAACGCACCGGCTTCGTGGCCGAAGAGCTCCGCCTCGAGCAACCCCGGCGAAATCGCGGCGCAATTCACTGCGAGAAACGGTTCGCTGCTGCGCGGACTCAACTGATGGATCGTTCGTGCCACCAAGTCCTTTCCGACACCGCTTTCGCCCGCAATCAGCACGCTCGCCCGCGTGGGTGCAACGCGACGGATCTGGTCGAACAGGTCGCGCATCGCAGCGCAGTCGCCCGACAATTCACCGAGACCGCGCAGTCGAGTCTCGTCTCGCGGCTCGCGTGCAGTCAGCGGGGCTCCCCGCGTGCTCTGAACCGTACCGTCAGCGCAAACGTTTTCGACCATCGTCAGCTCCCACTTCGTTGTCTTGTGACCGTTCTTCTCGAACCGTTTCTGCAGCCGCTCCCGAATGGATTCGTTCGGCTGATGCGTCGGTTATTTGCCGACCCCGACGAGATCAGGTGCGAATGCTTCGACCGTCGCGCCGGATGCCTCGGCTGTAACCTGCAACGTGCCGCCGACGGCGAGCATGCGTTCCCGCATGCGGACGAATGCCGGTGAACGCAGCGACTGCGAAACCGCGCGCGCAAACCCGGGGCTTTCGGCACGAATGCGCAAACGGACACCTCGCGGCTCCCGGTGCAGATCAACGTGCACGCCCGCACATCCCTCGAGGCTGCCGAGCGCCTCTTGCGCAACCCGGTACAAGGCGATCGAACAACTGCGATCCAAGCCATCGAAATCCTCTCCGGCATCGACCGTGCACGAACCGCCCGTGCGTGTCTCCAGCTCGCGACAGAGCGTTCGTAGCGCGACGGCAACGCCCAAGGTGTCGAGATGACTCGGCCGCAACCGATCGATCACGTCCTGTTTCGCAGCCACCGTCTCTCCGAGCATTCGCAACGCACGTTGCAATCGCTCCTTGAGCTCCGGCCGATCCTCCGGAAGTCGCCGCGCAATCCAGTTCAAGTCCATGTTGATCGCGGTGAGGTTGCTTCCGAACGTGTCGTGCAACTCGCGAGCGAGCTCGGCCTTTTCCTCTTCCGCAACCAGCATCAAATGCCGCGAAAGAGCTGTGAGTTCCGCCGCACGCGCATGTAGTGGTTCATCCGTGGATTCGGCGCCGTAGTCTCGATCCGTGCTCGGTCGTTCGTTCACGCCCCGATCCCTCCTTGCTAGCTCCAACGCGCCGCTTGGTGGCCAGGCAAAGCGAACGATCGTTCCGTGTCCGCTGTTCCTGCAGTCAGCGCGTGTCCGGAACCCCACTTTCCGACCGGACGTTATCGAGCCGACAGTCGTGTAAGCACTCTGCCGATCGCAGGCTCATCGAGTGCACCGCACGAGGCGATCGCGGGCTCGGAACAGAGCGGCTCGCGGTAAGCCGTTATCAACTTTTGGAATGCATGAGGTACTCACATGAGACTGCATACAGTTTGGATCGCCGCTCTTGCCAGCTTGGCGCTAATGGGATGCAACAGAGCGGACTCGCCGGCCGAAGTGCGAAGCGAGATTGCACAGGCCGAAGCCGATGCCCAACGGGACGTGGCTGATGCGCAGGCCGATGCGCGCGAAGATTGGGCCGAATCCCAAGAGCAGATAGCCGAAGCGAACGCCGACAACGATCCGAATCAGGCGGCCGAGGCTGCACAAGAGGCAAGCGAGACAGCGGCTGAAGGCGAGTATAAAGTTGCGGTTGCGCAGGCCGAGGCGAACCATAGAGTTGCTCTGGCGAAGTGCGAATCGCTGAGCGGCGCTGCGCAGGACGATTGCAAAGAACGGGCGGATGCGGACTTCGAGAATGCCAAGCGCGAAGCGGAGCGCCGTCGCGACACGGGCTGATCTCGACTGCCCCACGCCCTCGACGGGCACATGAGCTATGTGGTGTCTGGTACGTGCGCACGTTTCCGCATTCCTGGTCGCAGTCGCGTTGATCTCGACGTCGCTGGTCGGTTGCAGCCCGATGCCGCGGCAGCAGCCGACCGGCGAAGCCATCGAAGACGGCGTCGTCACGGCGAAGATCAAGGCGAAACTGATCGAGGATCCGGTCACGAAGGTGCACAACATCAACGTCGAGACGTTCAAGGGCACCGTGCAGTTGAGCGGGTTCGTCGAGAACGAACAGGTGCGCGCCCGCGCGCTGCAACTGGCGAAGGACACCAAGGGCGTCAAGAACGTGAAGGACGCATTGGAGGTACGCCGCGACTCCGGTTGAACCCCACGACATCTCACTCGCTGCAGGGCGGACCATTGCGGTCCGCCCTTTTTCGTTTCCGCAGCAGGCCGCGCTGTCGAGCATCCCGCGGCCGTCGCGTATACTCGGCGCCTCTCCTGTGTGGAGCCCTTATGTCCGCTCACAAAACTTCCGGCGCGTTCCTCGCAACCGCTGCAGCACTCTTGTTCTCGTCCACGCCTGCCGTCGATGCGATCGCAGCGGAAGCGAAGATCAAGTGCGACGGCGGCAATGCCTGCAAAGGCAAATCGGAATGCGCGACTGCAAGCCACGCCTGCGCCGGCCAGAACAGCTGCAAGGGCAAGGGCTACGTCATGCTGACCAAGGACGAATGCGCTGCCGCACAAGCAGCCAACAAGGCCGACAAGAACAAGGACGACGCGAAGCCTTGATCGTCGGGCGAGTTCGGTGACCTCGCCGGAACAGGATCTCGGGTTCGGCCTCGGACTGCGACCCAAGCATTACGAGGCGCTGCTCGGCGAGCACGCAGGCGCCGTCGATTGGCTGGAAGCGATCACCGAAAATTACTTGGGGCTCGGCGGCAAGCCTCTGCACTATCTGAGCAAGCTGCGCGAGCGCTATCCGATCGTGCTGCACGGCGTGTCGCTGTCGATCGGCAGCACCGATCCGCTCGATGAGCGCTACTTGCGGCAATTGCGTGAGCTCGCCGATCGGCTCGAACCTGCGTGGATCTCGGATCATCTTTGCTGGACCGGCGTCGGCGGCGTGAATCTCCACGATCTGCTGCCGCTGCCGTACACCGAAGAAGCGCTGACCCACGTCGCCGATCGCATTTCGCGAGCACAAGATCTGCTCGGACGGCAAATCCTGATCGAGAACGTTTCGAGCTACATCGCCTTCCCGCAATCGCAGATGAGCGAACACGAGTTCCTTGCGGAGCTCGCTGCACGCAGCGACTGCTTGCTGCTGCTCGATGTGAACAACGTATACGTCAGCAGCGTCAATCACGGCTTCGACGCGCGCGAGTATCTCGCGGCGCTTCCGCGCGACCGCATCCGGCAGATCCATCTCGCCGGCCACAGCCGACAAGACGCATACTTGATCGACACTCACGATACTCCGGTCAGCGAGTCCGTGTGGGCCTTGTATCGAGAGGCCATAGCACGATTCGGCCCGGTTCCGACGATGATCGAGCGCGACGACAACATTCCTGCGCTCGATGAGCTGCTGATCGAGCTCGACCGTGCGCGAACGATTGCGCGCGAAACGTTGGTGCACGCAGCATGAGCGTCCACTTGCAACGACTTCAAGATGCGCTGCAACGTTCGATCTTGACCGGCGCGACGGATGACGCGCTCGTTTGCGGCCAGGGTGCACGCGATCGCTCGGCCCGCCTCGGAATCTACGCCTATGCATACCGGGCGCGTCTGCACGATGCGCTTGCGGACAACTATCCGGTTCTGCAGGCGCACGTGGGCCCAGACGAGTTTGCGGCGCTCGCTCGCGGCTATATCGATGCGTACCCGTCGCGCGACTTTTCGGTTCGCAACTTCGGCTCGCACCTTCCGCAATGGCTCGAATCCCAGCGGCCGACCGAGCCGTGGCTCAGCGAGCTCGCAAGCTTCGAATGGACGTTGGGATGCGTCTTCGATGCGCCCGACGGACCCTCACTCTCGGCCGACACGCTCTCCGGCATCGGAGCACAGGAGTGGCCGGAACTCACGTTTCGTTTTGCATCGCACGTACGGCTTCTTGCGCTCGAGACGAATGCACAGCAGTTGTACGAATGTGCAGCGCGCGGCCAACCAGCGGCAGGACGTCGGGAAACATCGACCATCGAGTGGCTGATCTGGCGTCGTTCGCTGACCACGCATTATCGGTCGTTGGCGCGGTTCGAAGCGATTGCTTTGACGACGCTGCTCGAAGGCCTCCCGTTTGCCGACGCCTGCGAACGTCTGCTCGAGCATTGCTCGGCTGAAGACGTCCCTTTTCGGGCGGCCGCCTGCTTGAAACGTTGGCTCGCCGACGAACTCATCGTCGGACTTGGCCAGACATCGGCAAGAGACGATGATGCACGATCGCCGGCAACTCGATCGGGCTTGCCTGCAACGCATCCACCTTTGAATCGCGAACGCCAACCATGAGCTACGTAATCCCACCGCCTGAAACGCCTTCCGTCGCTGTCAACGGCACGACCGAGCGGTTTCCGGTTCACCGCATCTACTGCGTCGGCCGCAACTATGCAGCTCACGCGCGCGAGATGGGCAAGGATCCCGACCGCGAGCCACCGTTCTTTTTCTCGAAACCGGCGGATGCGATCGTGGCGAATCACGCGAACGTCCCCTATCCCTCGCGCACGGCGAATCTGCATCACGAAGTCGAGTTGGTCGTCGCCATCGGCAAAGGCGGCAAGAAGATTCCCGTCGAGCGGGCGTACGAGCACATCTACGGTTACGCTGTCGGCAACGACTTGACGCGTCGCGATCTGCAATTCGAGGCGCGCGACAAAGGGCGGCCCTGGGACACGGCGAAGGGCTTCGATAACGCCGCGCCCATCACCGCCATTACGCCCGCGGAGACGAGCGGCCACTTGTCTCAGGGTCGCATCTGGCTCGAAGTGAACGGCGAGCTGCGCCAACAAGGCGATCTGCGCGAGATGATCTGGAGCGTGCCGGAAATCGTCGCGGAGCTGTCGACGTTGTATGCGCTCGCACCGGGCGATCTCATCTACACCGGCACGCCTGCCGGCGTCGGGCCGGTCAAACCCGGCGATCGCATCGAAGCTGGCATCGACGGGTTGGACACGCTCGTCACGACGATCGTTGCCCCAACAGGCTGAGGGTCGCGATGAAGCTGTATACGTTGTACCGCAGCTCGGCTGCCTATCGCGTTCGCATCGCACTGAACGTCAAGGGCGTTGCGTTCGAGTCGATTCCGACGGCGCTGATCAAAGACGAGCACCGCCGACCCGAATACCTCGCTCTCAACCCGCAAGGCCTGATACCGGCGCTCGACATCGGCGGCAAAGTGCTGTCGCAGTCCCTGGCGATCATCGAGTATCTGGACGAGACGTATCCGTCGCCTCCTCTGCTGCCCGAAGACCCGATTGCTCGAGCGCACGTACGCTCGATGGCGCTTGCCGTCGCTTGCGACATCCATCCCCTCAACAACTTGCGCGTCCTGAACTATCTCAAGAACGAGCTGAAACAGGATGAAGCAACCGTCGAGAAGTGGTACCGCCATTGGATTGCAGAAGGATTCCGCGGATTGGAAATCCTCGCGCGCGAGCACTCGGCTGCACAACGGCACATGTTTGAGGACAGCCTTTCGCTCGCAGACATCTGCCTCGTTCCGCAGATGTACAACGCGCGGCGCTTCAAGACCGATTTGACGCCGTTCCCGACGCTCGTGGCGATCGCAACGCATCTGGAATCGTTGCCTGCATTTTCTGCTGCGCGGCCGGAGATCCAACCTGACGCCCGCTGAAGTTGCGTCTCCAACGACCATGAGCTCTGCGAGCAATCGCGAGCGTTGAGCGCGCCGACATTGCGTTGACGCGGCGCGCACAACTCAAGTACGGTACCGCGCGGCAAATTCCAATTCATCATTCGCCGTCTTCAGCGGATCGCTCATGCCACGCTCTCGGACTCGATCTGTTCGTGCACGTTCGCGCTCAAGCGCACCGACACCAGCGCGTCCCATCGATTTGGGAATCTTGCCGACGCTGCTCGGGTTCAACATTCGTCGAGCACAAATTGCGCTGTGGCGCGACTTCACACGCAGCGTGGCCGAAGGCGAAGTTCGACCGGGCGTCTTCAGCGTTCTGTCGCTCGCAAGCTCAAACCCCGGCATTGCGCAGATCGACATCGCCAATCAGCTCGACATCGACAAGGCGAGCGTCGTGGCGCTGATCGACTGGTTGGAAAATCAAGGGTGGGTTGCGCGCGAGCGTTCGGCCACCGATCGGCGACGCCACGAAATCTCCGTCACGCGCGCCGGACGGAAGGCCTATCGAACGCTCAAGCGCGAGATGATCGAGCACGAAAAGAAATTCGCTGCGCGCTTCACCGAAGCGGAACGTAAGCAGCTCATCGCGCTATTGCAGAGGTTGCACGGCTGAAGAGGGCGTGGGGCTCGGGCAAGAACAAGTGCGAGAACACCTGTCTCTTGCCCCGAGGTAGAAGCGACGAGAGCCAATGCGTCGCGGCGAAGGGTCAGAAAGAGCGCGCAGCGCGCGCCCTCTTACAGCCTACGGGCTACAGCCCTAGCAAAGCGCGCGAACGCGCGCTCTTCCTTCAGCCTTCAGTCGTCAGTCTTCAGCCTTAGCTGGTCTTCTCGGCCAGCAGCTTCTCCGCCGCCGCGAGCAATACCGACAGCACGACGCCTTCGACGGCGAGCTCCACTTCGTTCACCGGCGGGAAGCTCGGTGCGATACGGATGTTTCTGTCGAGCGGATCGTTCCCGCCCGGATAGGTGGAACCGGCCGGCGTCAGCTCGACGCCCGCTTCCTTCGCCAGCTTCACGACTTGCTTGGCGGTTCCGGGAAGCACATCGAGCGAAATGAAGTAACCGCCCTTCGGCTCCGTCCATTCGGCGACGCCGCTACCGCCCAGGTGCTCTTTGAATGCGGAGAGCACCTTCGCGAATTTCGGCGCCATGATCGCGCGATGTCGGTCCATCAGATCGAAGATGCCGTCGGCGTTCTTGAGCAGCTGCACGTGACGCAACTGATTCACTTTGTCGCCGCCGATCGTGCGCTTTTCCATGCGCTTCAAGTACCACGCGACGTTGTCCTTGGAACCGGCAAAGAACGCAACGCCGCCGCCCGCGAACGTGATCTTCGAGGTGGAACCGAAAATGAATGCACGGTTCGGATGACCGTGCCGCGCGCACGCTTCGTCGATGTTCGCGATCTCGATGCGCTCGCTCGTCAAGTGATGCACGGCGTAAGCATTGTCCCAGAACAGCCGGAAGTCGCGCGCCGCCGTCGGCATTTTCGCCAGCCGCTCGATCGTCTCGTTCGAGTACACGATGCCGCTCGGATTGCTGTACTTCGGCACGCACCACATGCCTTTGATCTGCGGGTCGCTGGCGACCAGCTTCTCGACGACGTCCATGTCGGGACCGGTCTCCAGCAGCGGCACCGGAATCATCTCGATGCCGAATTCCTGGCAGATGAAGAAATGCCGGTCGTAGCCCGGCACCGGGCAGATGAACGCGACGCGCGACTCCTTGGACCACGGCCGCTCGCTGTCGCACGTTCCCTTGAGCAACGAATAGACGACGGCGTCGTGCATCAAGGCGAGACTGGCGTTGTCGCCGATGATCACGCGATCGGGCGTCACGCCGTAGACGGGTGCGAGCAGCGCGCGCAGCTCGGGCAGCCCCTGCAGCTCGCCGTAATTGCGACAATCGATGGCGCCGGAAGTGAAATTGCCCACTCCCGGCATGCTCAGCAGCTCGTTGCAAAGATCGAGCTGTTCGGCGGACGGTTTGCCGCGCGTCAAGTTCAGCTTCACTCCGCGGCGGGCAAACGCTTCATAACGCTCGCGGACCTGCACGTGGTAGCTGCGCAGCTCATCTGCGCTCATCGAGGGTAGATGCGGCATAGGTTCGTTTAAGGCTGCGAGACAAAGGCCGCGCATTATCCACGGGCGGGGCGCGGCAGGCTACGCCCCACGGCAGGCTGCAGGCTGAAGGAAGAGCGCGTTCGCGCGCTTTCTGGCCAGCGCCCAGAGCCCAGTGCCCTTCAAAAAGGCTCCAGGCTGGAGGCATTCGCGCGCCCCTTACTGTCGCCGTAGCCTGTCGCCTATTTCCGATAGTGATCCTGCATCCGATATCCGCGGGCGTACCAGGCGAAAATCAGAGCGGAGACGAGCGCGAAAGCCGCGAAGAAGAACATCAGGAAGGCGGATTCGCTGAGCCCCGTCTCGGCAATCCTTTCGATCACGACGGGATGGCGCACGCTGGCATTCGCCAGCAGGACCCACAGGTTGCCGACCGTAACGGCCAAATACCAGAACGCCATGATCACGCCCTTCATCGAGGCAGGCGCCTGGCTGTACGCGAACTCGAGACCGGTCGCGGAAACCAGCACTTCCCCAAACGTCAGCAGGACATAAGGCAGCACTTGCCAGGTGACAGAGACGGCGCTACCGCCATCGATGGCCAACTGAATCATGCCGGCGGCGATCCAAGCCAGCCCCGAGAACGCGATACCGAAGCCCATGCGCCGCAGCGTCGTGACTTCGATCCCCAGCCGACGCAACGCCGGGTACAGGACCAAGTTGTTGAACGGGATCAGCAGCAGCACGAGGATCGGATTCAGCGCCTGCATCTGCGCTGGATGGAACCAATCGGGCTTGACCATCTGATCCGCCTGCAGCACCCACGTGGAGGCTTTTTGGTCGAATAGCGACCAGAACGGCGTCACCAGCGCGAACACGATCAGGACACGCAACACCGCGCGAACGCCATCGACGGCCTCATCCGGATGCTTGCCGCGCGCGCGTTCGAGCTGCATCGACGCACCGAGACCGCCGAAACCGAGCAGACAGACGAGCGCCAGACATGCGGCGGCGACGAACCCGACTTTCGGAATCATGGCGATCATTGCCACCGCGGCAATCGCACCGAAGACCGCCACCACAAGTCCCGCACGACCCTCGCCCGGATGTGCAGCGACCAGCGCTGTTCGAACCACGCGCAAGAACGAATCCGGATTCGGCGGCGCCGGCGGCACACGGACGTACTTTTTCCGTCCGGCCCACAACACGAGCGTCGCGGTCAGCATCAACAGCCCCGGGATACCGAACGCGACTGACGGGCCGTACTGCCTGAGGAAGATCGGCATCAAGAGCGACGCGAAGAACGAGCCGAAATTGATGCTCCAATAAAAAGCATCGAACACGACCTTGGCGCGATCCTTGTTCGATTGATCGAATTGATCGCCGACGAACGACACGACCAGCGGTTTGATGCCGCCGGAGCCGAACGCGATCAGGAACAATCCCGTGTAGAAACCGGTGCGGTTGTCCTCGAAAACCGCAAGGCAGCCGTGACCGATGCAGTAGAGCACCGAGAACCACATGATGGTCGGGTACTTGCCGAAGAAGCGGTCGGCCAGCCACCCGCCGAGCAACGGGAAGAAATAGACGCCGATGACGAACGAATGGAAGACATCCTTGGCGATGCCGGCCCGATCGGCCTCGGGCGCGTAGAGCAACAGCGTGGAGCTGACCAGAAACGAGGTCAGGATGTTGCGCATCCCATAGAAGCTGAAGCGCTCGCAGATCTCGTTGCCGATGATGTACGGGATCTGCCGCGGCAATTGCTTCCGAGCAGCGGCCGGCGCGGCGGCAATGGCTTCGGTGTTCAACGCATCCTCCCCGTCCCCTCGTTGAGTGCCGGGCATATTACACAGGCTGGCACCCCCTACCGGCCCGCAAAATGCGCGCAATGTCGACTAGGCGATTCACCGGCGGGCCGCGCTCCGCTACATTCCGCCCCGGATCACAACGTATACGAACCGATGGAAACATCCCTGGGAGTGCGGGTGACAGCGGACCCGCCCGTACCGGACTGGACGAACCTCGAGTTGCCTGATGCTTGGCCCGACCAGATGCTCGCCGACCCGCGGCGGGCATGGCGGTTGCTTGCGCGCGTTTTCGGGCAGCGCCGCCGCGTCGAAGTACCGAGCGACATGCCCGGACGCGATCGGCTGCCCAAGTACATCCTCCAGGAATTCCACAACCTCCCGAACGGGAATTACTCGAAACGCCTCACGCACGGCTACATCACGGGCTTCGATCGCCTGATGCTGGGACGGATGCGCCGCGCCCGAGAGCGCATCGCCGTCGCGCTGCGCGACTGCCGGAGCGTACTCGACGTCGGCTGCGCAGGCGGACGCACCGCCGGCGTGCTGAAAGCGAGCGGGATCCCCGAAGTGTGGGGCCTCGATCCGTCGCCCTACCTTCTCCAGCACGCCGCACGGGCGTTCCCCGATGTGCGTTTCGTGCAGGGGATAGCCGAGCAGACCGGCTTTCCCGCAGCCCGCTTCGACGGGATCGCCGTGTGCTTCCTGTTCCACGAAATGCCGCCGACCTACATCGAGCGCGCGCTGCGCGAGTTTCATCGCATCCTGCGTCCTCGAGGGTTGCTCGCGATCTGCGAGCCGTCGCCGCTTCAGCTAAAGCTGTCGCCCTGGCAATTGCTGAAGAAGTACGGGTTCAGCGGACTTTATTTCGGCTGGCTCGCCCGCTTCGTGCACGAGCCGTTCATCCATGCCTGGCACAAGCGGAGCGCGCAGGAAATGTTCGCGGCAGCGGGCTTCGAGCTCGTCGACGACATCGAAGACATGCCGCTCAGGCACCTGCTAGCGCGCAAAGTCGACTGAGCGGCCGTCCGACGCTGCCGATCAGAGCTGCGCCGCCGGCTGAATCGCCGGCATGCTTGCGTAGCGTTCCGCTCGAATCCGCTCGCGCCATTCGCCGATGAAGGCGAGGAAGCTTTCTTTGTCGTAGCCGTTGCGGCCGCGCTCGAGCTTCGCCGTCGACTGCGAGCCCAACACTTCGCGCTGCGGCGAAACGATCCAGAAGTGCGGTGCGCCGTACGCCTCGGGAAGCTGCGAGAAGAACAGCTCGTTGTAATTTTCGGGACCGACGTAGACCTTCATCACGACGAACGTGTCGTGCAGCGCCTGCTCGACGTCTTTGTTGCTCGACACGAAACGATGGAGGATGTGACACCAGCGGCACCAATCGCCGCCGGCGACGATGAGCACGAGCTTGTTGTTCGCAGCCGCTTCTTCGATCGCAGCTCGATATTGCTCGAAAGGATCTGCGCTCGGGTCGTAACCCAAATCCGCCGCCTGAATTGCGGCCGCAAACAACATCGCCAACGCAAAACCCAGGATCTTCTTCATCGCATTCCCAAGCGAGCTTTCCGCATCGCTTGCAGCGTAGCGAGGTTTTAGCTCGTTGGCACTTGTCGCGTTTTCTTACATGTTTATGACAAGCGCGGTTCTCGTCGGCTCAGGGCTTGGGCAGATACTTCGCGTGGCACTGTTCGCAGACTTCGTACATCGCATCGCCCGCAGCACTGATTTGCTCCTCGTCTTTCGCGCGCGCGGCTTCGGCAGCGCGCACGCCTGCTTCGACGAGCGCGAGCGCATATTGCCTCCACTCCTGCTCATCGACCGCACGCGGCGGCACTAGCAGGAGATTGCCGGATTCGGCCACGGCCAGCGCGCTTGCCTCGATGTTCTCCCATGCAGCGTCGTTGGCCGGCGTTTCGGCCGCAGCACCGAACACGGCGTTGGATGCAGGCACCGTGATCCCGAGCATCACTTGCCTTGCGGTTGCGACAGGCTTTACGGATTGCGACGAAGGCTCGGCTGCTTCATTCGCGCTTTGCTTGCTGCACGCAGCCAATGCGCACGAACCAAGCACCGCAACAAGAACGGAAGTCGTTTTCATCTTTCCCCCATCGCATGACGCTGCCGCAGGCCGGCAGCTTGTGCGTTCGGCATTCTCACGAGCGCGCTCGTTCGGATCGAGCGCGGAATCGGCAAATTCACCCGCTGGATTTTCGAGTCAGAGCCGCACGTGCGCCGCGCGGCTCGAAGGCGGCGCGGCGATTCGCACGCGGTTATTCGCTGTTATTTGTTCCAGGCGGCGTATTCTTCTCGGGTGAGGTTGCCGTCCCGGTCTTTGTCCAATTCCTTGAACGCGACGAACAGATCGTCGTTCGCCGTCGCTTCTTGAATGCTGATCAGACCGTCCGAGTTCTTATCGAGCGACTCGAAAGACGGACGACTCTGACCGCAAGCCGTACCGGCGACAAGCAATGCGCCCACCGCGACCGCAACATATCGATTGCATGACATGGAACGTTTCCTCGTTGTCAAAGCTCATTTCAGAATCGCGCCGCGCCTGAATTGTTCCGGATCGGCCGCGCGCGTACAGTGCATCCGATCGCGAGGTCCCAATGACCTATCGACTCCTTGCAGATGCCGTCGTCGTACTGCATCTCGCATTCATCCTGTTCGTCATCTTCGGCGGGCTCGCCGCGCTGCGCTGGCCGCGCCTGGCATGGCTGCACGTCCCAGCCGCCGCTTGGGGCGCACTGATCGAGTTCGGCGGCTGGATCTGTCCACTCACTCCGCTCGAGAATGCGCTGCGCGAACGCGGCGGCGAAGCCGGCTACAGCGGCGGCTTCATCGATCACTATGTTACCGGATTGATCTATCCGCAGGGCCTGACCCGAACGATGCAGTTTGCTGCCGGTGCGCTCGTGCTCGCGATCAACGCCCTAGTGTATTGGCGTTTGTGGTCGCGCCGACAACGCTGAGCCGCCCTCGCCTTGCTCAAGTTCGGCCAATGGCCGACGCCAAGGCCCAGGCGACCTGCGGACCGCAGATGTCGGAGTGATCTGCGATGAACGCATCCGCCACCAGGTTGTGGATCTTGCCTGGCGCGAACTCGTAGGCGGCGTTTGCCGCAAGCAACGTGCCTTTGACCGCTTCAGGCGTCTTCACGGCACCGTTGCGCCCGATGCCGCCATAGACATCGTTCTCGTCGCCGAGCGCCGCCGCATCTTGACCCGCCAAACGCGAGGCCAGCGGATAGGCAATGCCTACGGCTTTGTCGTTCTTCGTGCACGTGACGAGGATCGGGCCGCGGACTTTCTTACCAGCCACGATCTTGCGGAAGAAACCGTCGCGCTTGCCGTCGAACTTCGGCGCAAAACCGTTGTGTGAGAACGCCGCCTGTAAGAGCGTCAGCGAATCGATCTTGTGCTTACCGCCCGCCGCGTCCGCGGCCGCCGTGACGACACGCCCTCCGAAACTATGCCCCACGAGGTGCAGCCGCAATTTCGGCTGCTCTTGGCGCAGCGTCGCAATGAGGTTTGCGACACCATTCTCGCCGACGGCACCGGCACGCGCCTTCATCTGATAGTACGTCGTGAGATTCAAGAACCGGCGCAGTGCCGAGTGGATACTGCTACCGAGGTCGGCCGCACCACCGCTTGCCGTACTCAAAGTGGAAAAGCTTCCCGCTGCGCCGCCCGCACTGACCGACAAAGGCTCGACGATCGGTTGTCGGAGATTCTCGATGAGCTTCCGCTCGTTCATCTTGAACAGCGCGTCGGTGCCGTCTTCCTTGTGCGCTGCCTCCGCCGAGAGCAGCGAGCGCACAGTGCGCACGAACTCTTCCTGTGCCTTCGGATCCGAATCGATGTTCTTGAGCAGCGCCTCGGCTTTCGCGACCTTCTTCTTGCGCGCCGCGCTTGCGGGTTCGGTCTTACCCAAACGCACCGGCTCTTTCGCCAGATCTCTCAGCCGTGCGCGGATCGCAGCGAGCTCTTGCGAATTCAATGCCGCTGCGCCGCCGCCGGGAATCAATTCCTTGTCCGTGAACTTCTTCGAAGGCCACAAAATGGCAGCCGCGGCAAACACGCGAGGTTGTCCGTTCGCTGCGTGCGCAACGAAAGCGCCGAATTCCGTGAAGAATCCCGTGTAGAGCTTGCGCGCATCGGCCAGATCGTTGTTCCAGCCGTGCGAGAACAGGATCACGTCCGTCGCCTGCTTGGCGTGCACATGATCGACGAGCGCTTTCAACTGCTTCGAATCGAACAGCTTGCCCTTCTTGTCGAACTCGACTTCGAATACCGGAATCCCGCCGATAACTTTCATTGCTCGTCCTCGAGTCAGATAGTGAGCGCTACACCGATTGGATGGCGCGCATGAGATCGACCAAGCCGTGACCCTCGAAATAGCGCTCGCGCCCGAGTGGCGTTGCGCTTTCCAGAAAAATCCGTTTGACGTCGTCCGGCCTGCCGATGAATTCGCGGCGAATCGACAGGAACGCCGCAATCGCACCGGAGACGTGCGGCGCCGCCATGCTGGTCCCGCTGTCGTCGAGATAGGCAGCCAACGTCTTGCTCTGTTTGCCTTTCGAGATGGGCAAACTGGCCAGTTTGCGTCCTGCCGCACAAGACGTGATGCGTTCGCCCGGCGCGACGAGATCGGGCTTCAACCGCCCATCGCCCGTCGGCCCTTTGGAGGAGAAGAACGAGACCCCGTAAGTATGCGGTGCGTCGCGATGCGTCGAGCCCACCGTGATCGCCTTCGCGGCGTTGCCGGGGTCGTTGATGCTCGCTTGGAAACCGATACGGGTGACGCGCGCGGCGCTCTGCGCGATGCCCCAACCGGTATTGCCCGCAGCGGCCACCACGACAACGCCGGACTGCACGAGACGATCGACCTCCGTACACAGCGGACTCTGGCCGCAAGCGAACATCTCGGGATCGAACTCATAGCCCAAGCTGAGATTCACGCCGTGGATGCGCATCAGCTTCGGGTTGCGATTTGCGTGATTGCGGATGTACGACAACGCACGAATCACGTTGCTCGTGCGCCCCCTGCCGTCCGCATCGAGCACTTTCAAGCTGACGATGTTGCAGTCCGGCGCAACGCCGCGCAGCTGCACGGGATCGCACTTGCGCTCCTTGAGCGTGACTTGATGATCCGTATCGGATGTTGCAACGAAGACGCGTTCGAACGCTCTTACGCCGCGCTCGGGCGCTCTACCCGCGATGATCCCGGCCACGTGAGTGCCGTGTCCGAACTCGTCGACGAGCGCCGTGCGGGCGCTCGAAAGAGGCGGCGGAGGAGGCTCCTCGGAATCCTGTGTGCCGCCCGGCGCGGGGAGTTGTGTGAAGTCGCGATGTAGATCGGCGACGGCCGGATGTTTCAGCCGATGCCGCGCAGGATCGTCGGGTCCGAAGTGCGGATGATCTGCTTGTACGCCCGAATCGACGACGGCCCACGTGATGCCTGCACCTGAGGCAGCGAACGACCTGTACGCCGCGTCGGCCTTCACCGTCGCGACCGAACAATCCATGAGCGGCTTGACGATGAAATCGGGCCACACGCGGTAGATGCATCTCACCCACGGCTGATTGCCGCGCGTCTTGGAACGATGGCGCCGCGCTTCCCACTCTTCGTCGAGCGCGATGAGCCGGCTCCATTCTTCGACCGTGAGATCGCATCGGTAATAGGCCGAGGTGATCTTGACGGCATCGCGCTTCGGATCGTCGATGACTTGCGCCAGCAGCTCCTTGAATGCCTTCGCGGCAGCGCTCAATCCGCCCGGATAGCGCAAATTCAGCTCGATCATGTACGGATCGGGCTGATCCTCCTCGGCATGAAAACCCCATTCCTTGCGACGCTCGGGATCGAGCATCGCCGGGAGCGCTGCGCTGCGCGCAAGCTCGATGCGACGTTCGCGGCTCGATGCGGATCCGACGGCTGGGCTACCCGCAGGGATCGTGCGCTTTGCCGGTGTCGCACCGGTCTTTCGTTTGCGAGACTTCGCCTTGCGTGCAGCCGTGCGCCGAGTACGAGACTTCTTGGCCATCCGTTACCTGCAATTGTTGTCGGAGCGATCGGGGCGAACGCGCGATCCATGCTAGTCAGCGCATCACCCGACCGCAATGACACGAAAGGCCGCACGCGTGGGATACTGTTGGGATGACGCACGAAAATCTTTCCGTTCTCATCGTCGGCGCCGGCGCGGTCGGCGCACTCTACGGTTCGGCGCTCGCACGCCACGGAGCGCGAGTGAACGTCGTCTGTCGCTCCGATTACGACATCGTCAACCGCGAGGGTTATTCGATACGCAGCTTCAGCTTCGGGGAATACCGCTTCAAGCCCGCCCGCGTCTTTCGCGATGTCGCCGACTGCGACGAAACGCCCGAGTACGTGCTGCTCACGGTGAAAGTCGTACCGGGCACGGATCGCGTCGCACTGCTTCGGCCGGTGGTGCGACCGGGCGTGACGATCGTGTTGATCCAGAACGGCGTCGACATCGAGCAGGAAATTGCGGACGCATTTCCGGAGAACGAGCTCTTGAGCGCGCTTGCGTTCGTCGGCGTCGGTCGCAGCGCGCCCGGCGAGCTCGTGCATCAATCGCACGGATCGCTCGTGCTCGGCACGTACCCCAAAGGGATCAGCGCAAGTGCGGAGAGACTTGCCGCCGCATTCGATGCGAGCGGCATTCCGTGCAAGCTCACGGACAACGTGATCGGCGCGCGCTGGCAGAAGGCAGTCTGGAATGCGCCGCTCAATCCGCTTTCGATTCTGGGCGGCGTGCTCGATACGGCTGCGATGCTGCGGACCGCTGAAGATCGCGCTTTCGTCGCCAAGGCGATGCGGGAGGTCTGCGACGTCGCCGCTGCTGCCGGGTATCCGCAATCGCCCAAGCTGGTGGACGCCATGATCGAATCGACTCTGGCCATGCCCGCCTACAAAACCAGCATGGCGCTCGACTACGAGCAACGTCGCCCGATGGAGATCGAAGCCATTCTCGGCAACGTCGTGCGTACGGCGCAGCGAGTGGGTGTCGCAGCCCCGACGCTCGAAACGCTGTACTCGATCGCGAGAATGGTCGCCGCGGCTCGGCTCGGCAACGCTTGAGCGACGCTCGGAGCGCCGCCGAAACACGACTTACGAAGATGTGTTCTGCGGGGTCTCGCCCTGCGGCGCTTGACCTTGGGGCGCCTGCCCTTGAGCTGCCGGTGCTTGAGACGCGCGCGCTTTCGGCGGCTGGCGCACGGCGAGCAGGACATTCTCGGCAACGCGATTCATCCAACCGCCCGAGTACAGCATCATCTTGAGAGTGTGCAGCAGCACCTTGCCGGGGCCTTCGACGGCAAGCCGGCAGTCCTCTTCGATGCGACAGTTCTGCATCTCGAACAGGTTATTTCCTTCGATCACCAGGTTCGAGTCCTTGAAGTGGCAATCGATGAAGACCTTGCCATCCAGCACAATGCGTTGGCCGACGAAGGATTTGCCTCGGATCGTTTTCATTCGCGCTCTCTGTGATTCACTGATGCTCGGGCGACGCTGGCCCGACTGAGGGGCGCGAGCTTAAGCCATTGAGGCTACAGGCGACAGGCCACAGGCAACAGCAGGGGCTTGGGGCGTGGGCGCTGGGCTCTGGGCGCTGGCAAAAAACTGCTAGCCGCCAAGCCCCAAAGCAACATTCGTGTCCGTGCCCGCCGACTCACGGTTCGCTTTTCCGCGCATAGATGCGCGGACATCCATCACAGCAAATCGCTCCGCCGTCGAGCCGCACACGAGCGCGAGCTAACCAGAGCCCAGAGCCCGATTTGACAGTTCTCATCAGACAAGTCGGGGCAGCGAGGGCAAGTTCGCTCGGGGGGTGCTCGACCGCACGGCATGTGCAATCCTTGCGGCTCGAGGCTGGCGCCTGTTTCCGACAACACTAGAAGACGACGTCCATGCGCAAACTACTTTGGATCCTGGTCGCCATCATCGGCGCATTCGCAGTTGGGGGAATCGCTATCAACCGCGGCGAGACGATCAACGCCATGTGGATCGTCGTGGCCGCCGTGTGCGTGTACGCGCTCGGCTACCGCTTCTACAGCGCGTGGATCGCGGCACGCGTACTGACCGTCGACGCCATGCGCGCGACCCCGGCGATCCGCCTGAACAACGGGCGGGACTTCGTCCCGACCCACAAGTGGATCGTCTTCGGACACCACTTCGCCGCAATTGCGGGCCCGGGACCGCTCATTGGCCCGACGCTCGCCGCACAGTTCGGATATTTGCCCGGCACGCTGTGGATTCTGGTCGGCGCCGTGCTCGGCGGCTGCGTCCAGGACATGACCATTCTGTTCCTGTCGACGCGTCGTAACGGCCGCAGCCTCGGCCAGATGGCGAAGGAAGAGCTCGGACCGATCGGCGGTTACGCCGCCATGATCGGCACGCTCGTGATCATGATCATTCTGATCGCGGTGCTCGGGTTGGTCGTCGTCAACGCCATGCGCCACAGCCCGTGGGCGACCTCGACGGTGTTCGCGACGATTCCGATTGCGATCCTGATCGGGCTGTACCTGAAGAACATCCGTCCGGGCCGGGTCCTCGAGGCGTCGCTGATCGGCGTGGCGTTACTGCTGTTCGCAGTCGCCGGCGGCGGCTGGATCGATGCCAATCCGACGATCCGCGAATGGTTCAACTGGGACGGCCCGTCGCTCGCGTGGTTCGTCATCGGCTACGGCTTCATTGCTGCCGTGTTGCCGGTTTGGCTGCTGCTCGCGCCACGCGATTACCTGTCGACATTCCTCAAGCTGGGCACGGTGTTCCTGCTGGCGATCGCCGTCGTGATCATGAGCCCCGAGATCAAAATGCCGGCGGTGACTCAGTTCATCGACGGCACCGGTCCGATCTTCGGCGGCAAACTGTTCCCGTTCGTGTTCATCACGATCGCCTGCGGCGCGATCTCCGGATTCCACGCGCTCGTCTCGAGCGGCACGACGCCGAAACTCATCAGCAACGAAGCCGACGTCCGGCTGGTCGGCTACGGCAGCATGATGCTCGAGTCCGGCGTCGCCATCATGGCGATGATTGCCGCGACGCTGCTCGATCCCGGCGTGTACTTCGCGATCAACAGCGCGCCGGGCGTAGTCGGCGCGACGGCCGAAGCCGCGGTGGAAACGATCTCGAGCTGGGGCTTCCCCGTCACGGTCCAGCAAATGAACGAGCTGGCGCATGCCATGGGTGAATCCACGTTGTTTGCGCGCACCGGCGGCGCTCCGTCGCTGGCCGTCGGCATGGCGAGCATTTTCTCGTCCGCCTTCGGCGAGGGGATGCTCGCGCTCTGGTATCACTTCGCCATCATGTTCGAGGCCGTCTTCATCCTGACGACGCTCGATGCCGGCACGCGCGTCGGCCGCTTCATGCTGCAAGACTTCTTGGGTCATTTTTGGAAACCGATGGGCGAAACTTCCTGGTACCCGTCGGTGTTGATCGCGAGCGCGCTGATCGTCGCCGGTTGGGGATACTTCCTCTACATCGGCGTCGTCGATCCGAACGGCGGTATCAACATCCTCTGGCCGCTGTTCGGTATCTCGAACCAGCTCCTGGCAGGCCTCGCGCTTTGCATCGCGACCGGCATCTTGGTGAAACAAGGGAAGCTGAAATACGCCTGGGTCACCGGCGCGCCGCTCGCCTGGCTCGCAATCGTCACGACGACTGCGACCTGGGAAAAAGTCGTGTCGCCCGATGTCCGTGTCGGCTTCCTTGCGGCAGCCGATCAGCTCGCAGCAAGGCTGGCGGAAGGTACTTTGCCGCCTGCCCAGGCCGCCGTGGCACCGCAATTGATCTTCAATCAGCGCCTGGATGCGGTGCTCGCCATCATCCTGACCCTCGTGCTCTGGGTCGTGATTGCGGACACCGCACGCGTGTGCTGGCGCGTCATGAAGGGACTACCCGTACTGCCCAACTCGGAAGCGCCTGCAACCGTCGTCACCGTCACGGAAACTCGGATCACCATCACCGAGACGCGATGAAGATCGATCTACGCGAATGGTGGAGCTTCGTCCGTCGCCTCGCGACGGACGACGCCTATGAGCGCTATCTGGAGCACCACCGGCAGCATCATCCGAATGTCCCGCCGCTCGACCGGCGCACGTTCTATCTCCGCGAACAGCAGCGGAAATGGAGCGGAGTCCAGCGATGCTGTTAGGGCCGTGACTCGAGACTCGTGACTTGTGACTCGTGCGCGCACAGCGCGCTTTGGGCTTGGGCGAAGCCCGAGCCAGGCTACAGGCGACAGTCGAGGCTTGGGGCTCGGGGGCTAGTCATCACAGCCCTCCTTCCCTTTTCCCTTTTCCCTTTTCCCTTTTCCCCTCCCTTTCCCCCTTCCTTCCCCCTTACATCAGTATATTGCACCGCAAAATAGGTTGTAGGTCTTATTGATACTTTGGGCGCTCATCCCTACTTTTGCATCGCAAAAAAACGATGCGAAACGGCAAAAGGAGACGTCCATGTTAATCATTGCGGTCGTATTTCTCGTCAGCGCCCTGGCCCTGTGGATCTTGAATGCGATTGAAGGGTAGCCGACAGGCTACGAGCGGCAGGCCAACAGAAGGGCTGCGGATGAGCACACGCGTTCACCGTAGCCCGGGCTGAGGGGCTTAACCCCAGAGCGCATGACACCCAACGTCCAGCCCGAGACCGTCTCCCAACCCACAGGCACCGTTCCATCTGATAGCTAAGAGAACGGCGCGCCCAAACTCCCGTATCCCAAGCGTGACAACAGCCCGTTGACCGTCAACGACAGCGCGCAACGCGCCAACCAGCACCAACTACGAATCACGAGTGACGAATCACGGCGCAGAGCCTTAGCGCTGTCTCCACCAGCCGACAAAAGTGTCGGAATATTTGACAACTTTTGAGCGCGCTGTGTATTCCTGTGCGCCCACTGCTTCACAGGAGATCGCCATGGCGTTTTGGAAAGACCAATACGGTCGCGAGCACGGATCTGCGGACGCCGCTGCGAAGGACACCGACAAGACGGCCGCATCCGTCTCGAGCTTGGAACCCGCTCGTTCGACGCAGCCGCAGACGCAACCGCAACCGCGCGCTGACAGCGCCAAGGAGTCGCTCATTGCGGCGGGCCTGACGATCGAAGGCAAGATCGAAGGCGCGGGCCACATTCGCATCGCGGGAAATTTCAAAGGCGACATTCACGTTCAGGGCAACCTGACGATCGATGCGGGCGCGCGCGTCACGGGCGGCGTGCGTGCGAATACGGTCGTCATCGGGGGCGAGCTCGAGGGCAACATCGATGCCGCTTCGAGAGTGGAGCTGTTGCAAACCGGCGTGCTGAACGGCGATCTGAAAGCCGGTTCGCTCATCGTGGCTGCCGGCTCGCGGATGCGCGGCCGCGCGGAGTTCGGCTGGGACGAGAAGCCGGATAAGACTGCGAAAACCAGCACCGGCACCGCATGAGCGCAGGCCGACTCGCGGGCAGGACGCGCACGTGTCCGCACTGCAAGGCGACCATCCTCGAAAGTGCGAGCATCTGCCCGGCCTGCCAGCATCATCTTCGGTTCGATCCGAAAGCGATCGCCGAGCGACGTCAGCAGGCGACCTTCTCGGCGCTGCGCGTCGAGGGCTCGTTCACGCATCCAAAAGATGCTCCGGCCGCGTGCGAGTACACGATCGTCGTCTCAGTGCGCAACGATCGCGGCGAAGAGATCGAGCGGCGCGTCGTCGGCGTCGGTGCACTGCAGCCGAACGAAGGCCGAACTGTTACTCTTTCGTTCGATGTATTCGCGCCGGACGGCGTGAAGTAAGCCAATAAAAATTTCGAAGCCAGAAATGCCGCCGCGCGCGAGCCGGCGGCCACATTCGCATGCCCACGCTCTATCTCGTTCGACACGCAAAACCGGCGGCCACCTGGGGAGAAGATCCCGATCCGGGGCTGGATGAGACCGGCCACTCGCAAGCACGCACGACCGCTCAAGCTCTGCGCGAGCGGCTCGATCCATTACGCATTCTGACGAGCCCGCTGCGACGCTGCCGCGAAACCGCAACGCCGCTCGAGCAGCTTTGGAATGCTCGAGCCGATGTGTTTCCGGCGGTCGCCGAGATTCCTTCGCCGCCGCTCGGGCTCGCAGAACGCCACGCTTGGTTGAAAGAGGCCATGGCCGGCACCTGGACGCAAATGCAAGCCTCCGCCCCGCCGGGTTCGCCGGATTTTCTCGCGTGGCGCGCCGAGCTGATTGCGGCAGTGAAGGCGTTGAACGAGCCGTCAGTTATCTATACGCATTTCATCGCGATCAACGCGCTCGTCGGCGCGGCACAAGGCTCGGATGATGTCGTGTGCTTCCGTCCGGATCACGCTTCGATCACCGTCATCGAAACCGACTCGAGCGCGATCCGCCTCATCGATCTCGGACGCCAAGCCGTGACGAGCGTGCTGACGCGCAACTGAACGTGAGGCTGGAGGCTGGAGGCTGAAGACTGAAGACTGAAGGCTGAAGGTAGAGAACATCCATTCGATTTCGGAGTTTGCTATGTCCTTCTCTATTTACGACGCTGCAATTCCCACGTTCGTGCACACGCTGACCAGCTTGAAGAACATCCTCCAGAAAGGCGCGGCGTATGCAGAGACGAAGAAATTCGATCCGGCGAATCTATTGAACGCACGCCTGGCACCGGACATGTTCCCTTTGACGCGCCAAGTGCAGATTGCGAGCGATGCGGCGAAAGGCGCCGCCGCACGCCTGAGCGGAAGCGAGCCGCCGAAATTCGAAGACACCGAAAAGACGTTCGACGAGCTGATCGCGCGCGTGAACAAAACGATCGACTACTTGAAGACCTTCACGCCGGCACAGTTCGAAGGTGCGGAGACGCGAACCGTGACGATTCCGACGCCGCGCGGATCGTTCACGTTCGACGGCCAGACGTTCCTGCGCCATTGGGCGCTGCCCAATTTCTTCTTCCATGTCACGACCGCCTACAACCTGCTGCGCCACAACGGCGTCGAGCTCGGCAAGGCGGATTACTTGGGCTCGGTCCAGAAATGAAATCGCTACGCTCGGCGAGCCGTCCTCGCCGAGCGTCCCGCGCCCGCCGCACGCGATTTCCCGGGCTTGCCGCTGCGCAACTCGGCGAGCTGAACCTCCAACCCCTGCAGGCAACGCTCCAACAATCCTTGGAGCTGCGCCACCTCGCGGTCCTCGAACGATTCGAACATCCGCGACCACACCGCTTCGGCAACGACCTGCGCCTTGGCCATGCGCGATTGGCCGGATTTGGTCACATACCAGCTGTCGGCCCGCTGATTGGCAGGGTTCGGCCGCCGTTCGATCGCCCCGTCGCGCTCGAGCCGACGGAGGATCGTGTTCATGGTCTGGGCCGTCACGAATGCACGGCGGGCAAGCTCGGCCCCTGTGACTCCAGGCTCTGAAGACAGCGTGTAAAGCGTGACGAAGTGCGCGAACGACAGATCCACGCGCTCGCGCCGCAGCGAATCCTCCATCGCCTGCCGCAGCGACTGATGCATGTTCTTGAGCAGGCGACCGATGGCAGCTTGCGGGGACTCGCGATCCTGTCCGCCTTTCGCCTTCGGCAGCTTCGAATGTCGTGACACGGTACTCACTGGTGCGATATCAGCTTCCTGATAAGATATCAGTAAGCTGATACGGCGTCAGTCGGCTACTTCGCACTTCTTCGCATTTCCGAGCTCGACTTCATGGATATCGACAACCGCTTGCCGGCCGCGGTCCGCGGAAAAATCGGCTGGATTCTGGGCGGCCTCGCGGTCGCGGTCATCGTGGCGATCATTCTCGTCCGCCGCAGCGGCGACGTTGCGCCGCCTGCCGGCTCGGCACTGACCGTCACGACGACGACACTGACGACGGTGGAAGTGGGCCGCAGCATCACGGCCAACGGATCCATTCATCCCTGGCAGGAAATCATCGTCGGTCCGGAAGTCGGCGGATACCGCGTCGCGGCCGTGAACGTCGACGTCGGCGATCGAGTCAAGCGCGGCCAGGAGCTCGTGCGTCTGCGCGACGATCTATTGAGCGCGGATCTCGCGTCGCGTCGCGCGAACCTGCAGCAGGCGGAAGCCACGCTGGAAAATGCCGCAGCCGCACTACGCCGCGCGCAAACGCTCAGCGAGTCGGGCGTAGTGTCGCAATCCGATTTGGATCGACTGCGCAGCGAAGAGCTCGCAGCGCGCGCCCGCGTCGAAGTCGCCAGGGCCGATCTCGAAGCGGCGGAGCTCAGGCTCAAGTACACGCGCGTGACTGCGCCCGACGACGGCGTGGTTTCCGCACGCAACGTCGCAGTGGGCCAAGTTGCGCAAGTCGGCACGGAAATGCTGCGCATCGTGCGTCAAGGCCGTCTCGAGTGGCGCGCCGAAATTCCCGAATCTCGGTTGCGCGACATCAAAGTCGGTCAGGAAGTGGTGCTGACGACGGCGGACGGCGCGACGATCGAAGGGAAAGTCCGCACCGTGGCTCCGACGGTCGATACCGCCACTCGCTTGGGCTTGGTCTACGTCGACATCCCGTCCGAGAACGCGCGAGCGGGCATGTTCGCGCGCGGTGAAATCTTCGTCGAGCGCGGCGAAGCGGCCATGCTGCCGATCGCAAGCATCGTGATTCAGGACGGCTACAGCTATGTGTTCGTCGTCGGCGAGGACAACATCGTCTCGCGCCGCCACGTGCAAACCGGCCTCGTCAAAGACAAGCTGATCGAGATCGTCTCCGGCGTCGAGCCCGGCGAGCGCGTCGTCGTAAAGGGCGCCGGATTCCTCAAGGACCAGGATCGCGTGAACGTCGTGCACGAAGGCGAGTAACGCATGAACTTCGTCACTTGGTCGATCCGCAATCCCGTTCCCGTCATCGTGCTGTTCGTCGCCTTGACGGTGGCGGGCCTGCTGAGCTTTCCGAAGCTCGGCGTGCAGGACCAGCCGGACGTGGAATTGCCGGCGGTCATCGTCACCGTGCCTTACCCCGGCGTGCCGCCTTCGCAGCTCGAATCGGAAGTGACGCGCAAGATCGAGGATGCGGTGTCCTCCGTCGTCGGCATCGAGCACATCCGTTCGACCGTGAACGAAGGCGTCTCCACGACCTTCATCGAATTTCAATTCGAACGCAACATCATGGAAGCAGTCGACGACGTGCGCGATGCGGTGACTCGCATCCGCTCCGATCTGCCGGCCGACGCTCGAGAGCCGATCATCTCGCGCGTCACCACGGCCGGCCGACCCGTCGTCACGTTCAGCGTCGAATCGGCGAACATGAGCGACACCGAGCTGTCGTGGTTCGTCGATCTCACGGTCATGCGCGAGCTGACGTCCATCAAGGGCGTCGGTGCCGTGCGTCGCGTCGGCGGCGTCGACCGCGAGATTCGCGTCAATCTGGATCCCGATCGCATGGCGGCGCTCGGCGCGACCGCAAGCGACATCTCGCGTCAGCTGAGCCGTATTCAGGCCGAATTCCCGGGCGGCGAAGGACGCGTCGGCGGACTCGAGCAGAGCGTGCGCACGACCGGCACGATCAGCTCCGCACAAGAGCTCGCGGCGCTACCGATCGTCCTGAGCGATGGACGCACCGTGCGCCTCGACACCATTGCCGATGTCCGCGACCAAGCCGCCGAGCAGCGTCAGCTCGCCCTGCTCGACGGCCACCCGGTGATCGGATTCGAAGTCGTGCGCGCATGGGGTGCGAGCGCGCTCGATGTTGCGGAAGAGGCGCGTGCTGCTGTCGAACGGCTCGGCAAGCAGTATCCGAACGTTCGCTTCCAAGAGGTCAGCTCGACCGTCGACTACATTCGCGATTCGTACCTCGCCTCGATGGAGATGTTGTTCGAGGGCGCCTTCCTCGCCGTCGTCGTCGTGTGGGCGTTCTTGCGCGATTGGCGCGCGACCGTGATTTCCGCATCGGCGCTGCCGCTCGCCATCATCCCCACGTTCTGGGCGATGTACTTGCTCGGCTATACGTTGAACATTCTGACGCTGCTGGCGCTTTCGCTGGTCGTCGGCATGCTCGTCGACGATGCGATCGTCGAGGTCGAGAACATCGTGCGGCACTTGCGGCAAGGCAAGAAACCGTACGAAGCAGCCATGGACGCAGCGATCGAGATCGGACTTGCCGTCGTCGCCACGACGCTCACGCTGTGCGCCGTGTTCGTTCCCGTGGCGTTCATGGGCGGCATTCCGGGCGAGTTCTTCCGGCCGTTCGCCTTCACCGCCGCCGTCGCAGTGCTGTTCTCGTTGCTCGTCGCTCGCATGCTGACGCCCATGATGGCGGCGTACATGTTGAAGCCGCACGATGAAGTGGAGACGCCGGGCTGGCTGAAACGCAAGTACCTCGAAGTCGTCGAATGGTGTCTGCATCGCCGCCGCAAGACGCTCGCTATTGCCACCGCGTTGCTCGTCGGTTGTTTCGCGCTGATTCCGTTCATTCCCACGGGTTTTGCACCTGCGGGCGATATCGGATTCGCCGTGTTGTCCGTCGAGCTGCCGCCGGGAGCGACGCTGGAGGAGACGCGCTCCGTCGCCGAAACGATTCGCACGCGCATCAGCAAGATGCCTGAAGTCGAGAGTGTCTACAGCATCATCGGCTCGGCGAGCGGAGGAGGCGGACCGGGCGGCGGCGATTCGGTTGCGAATGTTCGCCAAGCAAGCCTGACGATTCGCTTGGTGCCCGCCGACGAGCGCGACATCACGCAACAGGAATTCCAGATGCTTGCGGCTCGGCAACTGAACGACATTCCGGGCGTGCGCCTGTCGTTCGGCGCGCAAACGGGCAGCAAGCTGCAGATCACGCTGGCCGGCGACGATTCAGAGTTGCTCAATCTTGCCGCTTCGGCCGTGGAACGCGATTTGCGCACCTTGCCCGGTCTCGGCAACGTGACGTCGAGCGCGAGCTTGATGAAACCCGAGATCGTGATCCGGCCGCTGCCCGATCGCGCTGCCGAGCTCGGTGTCACGACCGACACGTTGAGCGCAGTGACCCGAATCGCAACGTCGGGCGATGTCGAGACGAGTCTTGCGAAGCTCAACTTGCCGAGCCGTCAGATTCCGATCCGGGTGCAGCTGCCGGAAGACGCGCGCGGAGACCTCGAGCGCATTCGTTTGATGCCCGTGCCCAGCCGAAACGGCCCGGTGCCGCTCATGAGCGTGGCCGACGTTTCGCTCGGCGCCGGACCGGCCCGTATCACGCGCTACGATCGAGCCCGCAACGTCACGATCGAAGCGGATCTCAACGGCCTGCCGCTCGGCGACATGCTGCAAAAGGCGCGGCAGCTGCCTTCCCTGAAGAATCTTCCTGCAGGCGTGCGTCAAGTCGCTTCGGGCGAAGCGGAATTCATGATCGAGCTGTTCCAGGGTTTCGCACAGGCGATGATCGTCGGCATTCTGTGCGTGTACTTGCTGCTGGTGCTGTTGTTCCGCGAGTTCCTGCAGCCGCTGACCATTCTCTCGGCACTACCGCCCTCTGCCGGCGGCGCGCTGTTGGCCCTGTTCCTGACGAATTATCAGATGTCGGTGCCGTCGCTGATCGGCATGTTGATGCTGATGGGCATCGTGACCAAGAACTCGATTCTGCTCGTCGAATATGCCGTGCGCGCGATGCACGAAGGCAAGCCGCGGTTCGAAGCGATGATGGACGCCTGCGCCAAGCGCGCGCGGCCGATCGTCATGACGACGATCGCGATGGGTGCGGGCATGCTGCCCGTCGCCATGGGATGGTCCGGAGATCCGAGCTTCCGCGCACCGATGGGTGTGGCCGTGATCGGCGGCCTGCTCGCCTCGACTGCGCTCAGCTTGTTCGTCGTACCGGTCCTGTTCACGCTGACGGACGACTTGCAGCGCAAGCTGCGAAAAACGTTTGGCCGCGCAGAACAGAAAACTGCCGACGCTGCGATTGAGGGAGCTTGAGCCTAAGAGACGCTGGGCTTGGTGCGTGGGACTGAGAAGGGAATCAAGACCTGAAAAATCAGAACCGCGAACCAGGCGTTCAGAAGGGCGCGCTCGTGACAACGGGAACAGCGGAACCTTCGGCCCCGAGCCCCAAGCCCCACGCCCTCCTAGACCGCGCGCAGCGCATCCACTACCGGCAGCCGCGCTGCGCGAATTGCCGGGAACAGCCCGCCGATCAAGCCGATCGCACACGCCACCACGATGCCGATGATGACGAGCTCAGCGTTGACCGTCAGCTCGAAAATCAAGTGACCGAACACGCTGGCCGATGTGCTTGCCGTGCGGCCATGGAAGAACAGCCAGGCAGCAAGAGCACCGATACCGCCCCCGATCGCCGCAAGTAGCAGCGCTTCGACCAGCACTGAGATGACCATCGCCGCGGCGCCGAAGCCGAGCGCACGCAGTGTGGCGATTTCGCGCACGCGGGCGCTGACCGCCGAGTACATCGTGTTCAAAGCGCTGAACACGGCGCCGATCGCCATGATGCCGCCGACGACGTAGGCGACTGTCGAAATGATCTGCCCGATTGCCTTCGATTGCTGCGCGTAGTACTCGCTCTCGCGCCAGACATCCACGCTGAGCGCCGGATTCGACGTCAGCGAATCCTTGAATGCCGAGAAAGCTCGCGGCGACTCGAGCTTGACCGTCACGCTTTGATAGCGCGCGCCGCGATTCTCGGCGGAGACCAATGCCTCGATGTCGGCCATCAGCTCGGAATCGTGCGCATCTCCGGTCGAATAAATGCCGACGACTTTCCAATTCGCGCCGCGCGTGCGAATGGTGTCGCCCACATCGAGCCCGCGAAACTGGCGGTGCGCCGACTGCCCGACGATCACTTCCGTGAGCGCAGGCTCGAACATCCGGCCTTCGACGATCTTGAGCTCCGGACGCAGTGTGGTCACTTGCGGGCCGACGCCGCGAACGGCGATGTTCGCTTCCGATCCGTCTTCGCGCTTGTAGACGGTCAGCACGCGAAATGCCTCAGCGGACATGATGGGCTTGCCGTCAGCCGTTCTGCGGACGCCCGCAGCATCGCCGATGGTCCGCACCGCATCCAAGGTGAGCGTGCTGGCCGCTTCGGCCGCGGAACCGTTGCGCAGCACGATGGCCCGATCGTCGCGCCCGGCACTGGTCAACGTTTTCAACATACCGGTCGACATCGCGAGCACGGAGATCAGTACGCCCACGACACCGGCGATACCGATGACGATCACCAGCGACGTGCCGACGCGCTGCGGCAGGCTGCGCAGGTTCATCGCAGTGACAGCAGCAATCTGGCTGAATGTGTTCATCTGCAAAGTTTTGGTTCGTTCAGCGGCTGGCAAGCGCATCCACGATGTTCAAACGCTGCGCCCGAATCGCCGGCGGCAGACCGCTCACGAGCGCAAGCCCGACTGCAAGCGCCACGCCCATGATCACGACGATCGGCGGCATCGGCAGATTGCCCAGAATGACCTTCAATCCCGGAAATGCCGCAGCGGCGATTGCGAGCCCGACGAGCGCCGCAATGATGCACAGAACGCACGCTTCGACCAGCACGAGCACGAGAACTTTGTTATCCGAGAAACCGAGCGTCTTGAGCACGGCAAGCTCGGGAATGCGCTCGCGTATGGATTGCATCATCGTATTGGCGGTGAGGAACAACAGCGTGAAGAAGACCGCGCCGACGATCGCGTTGACGATGAAATTGATGTCGGCGATCTGTTTGATCTGAGTCTGCTGCAGCTGCGATTCCGTCTGCGTGCGCGTCTCGTTCATCGAGTTCTCGAACTGGGTGTCGATCGCCTTGGCGATGCTGACGGCATTGCGCGGATCGTCGATGCGGACGATGTAGTAGTGCACGACGCCCTGGCCGAATGCCTTCGCTTCGTCGTAATAGTCGAAATTGATATAGAACGACGGAAAGCCGCCGCCGAATTCGGAAGCATCGAACGTGCCGACGAGATCGAAGTACCAGGTATTGCTGCCCTCCTTGTTCGTCCAGATCGACGTTCCGAGCGGAATGCGATCGCCGATCTTCCACCCATATTGATCGGCGAGCTGCTCGCTGACGAGCACGCCCGTACGCGTGCGTTCCATCGCATCCAGGTATTCGGGCTTGATCTTGATCTCTCTGTAGATGGCGAACAGCTCACGCGCATCCGTGGCGAACGCTGGTATCGCATTCTTCGCCTCTTTGTAATAGCCGCCGAAAAACGTCCAATGAGAGACGTGCAGCACACCGGGCACCGACTTGATCCGGTCGCGATAAGCGATCGGGATACCGTCGACCATGTTGGACTTCGCCGACGTGTACAGCCGGTCCACGTTGAGGTTGTTCACGACCTCGTTGATGCCTTGATTGACACCCTGGAGCACGCCGAACAAGAAGAAGGCGACCACGATGGACAGCATCGTGAGGATGGTACGGGCCTTCTTGCGCCACAGGCCCGCCCACACGAGGCGGAAATATTTCATGCGTGCGCCACCGCGTCGATGAGTTGACCTTTGTCGAGATGCAACTCGCGCGAAGCGAAGCTCGCTGCCCGGGGATCGTGCGTGACCATCACGATCGTCTTGCCTTGCGTGCGATTGAGCGCTTGCAAGAGCGCCATGATCTCCTCGGCGTTCTGCCGGTCGAGATCGCCGGTCGGCTCGTCGCAGACGAGCAGCGTCGGATCGGCGACGATCGCGCGCGCGATCGCCACACGCTGTTGCTGACCGCCCGAGAGCTCGTTCGGTTTGTGCTTGGCGCGGTCGGCCAGGCCGACGAGCTCGAGGGCGATCTTGACCCGCTGTTTGCGCTCGGCTCGCGACAGCTTCGTGAGCAGCAGAGGCACTTCGACATTGGCCTCGGCGGTCAGCACGGGCAGCAGGTTGTAGAACTGGAAAATGAATCCGATGTGCCGGGCACGCCAGGCGGCGAGCGCACCGCGCGACAGGCTATCGATGCGCTTGCCGGCGACCCTGACCTCGCCCGTGGTCGGCTGATCCAGGCCCGCGATCAGATTGAGCAACGTCGTCTTGCCGGAACCCGACGGCCCCATCAGCGCAAGAAACTCTCCCGCCTCGATGTCGAGATCCACGCCATGCAGCACCTCGACCTTCTGTTTGCCTCGAACGTAGCTCTTCTTGACGTTGCGCAGGGAAACGATGGGGCTCATCGGCACGCTCTCTGAAAACTTGTTGGAAGGATTATTGCGGGCAGTCTACGAGCACGCGCTGCGACTTGGAATGCTTCGACCGGCGAATGGCGGTTTTTGACCGGCCGAAAGGCGTTGTCAGACCGATACGCAGCAATCGGGTCCGACTTGCAGCTCACGATGGCAACCGTCTACATCCTCGTTGCCTCCACAACCTGTTGAGCGAGCGTGTGCAGCTTGCGGCGTAGTTGACGGGGCTTGAGGATCTCGGCCTCGGCGCCGAGGCCGAACAAAACCCGCAATGCCAGATCCTCGCGTTCGAGATCGATCGTGACCGTGGCACGCCGAAATTTTTCGCCGAGCGGCTCGAGGTGTTTGCGGAACCAATTGCCGTAGTTGTCGAGCAAGTGTTTGCGTCCGCGCGGAGTGAGCGAAATCTCCACCGGATACACGGTCGGCGGATTCTTCTCGAACTGCTCGCACCATGCGTGCCAGAACTTGTGCAGATCGAAATTCGGATCGCGGGTGAAGGTTTCGTTGGTCTCCTGGAGCGATTGCACGCGCGATATGCGAAAGACGCGCATTTCGTTCTTCACGCGTCCGATGGCATACCAGGTGTCCACTTTCACGACCAGCGCATACGGCTCCAGGTGATAGTCGCGGACCTCGCCGTTGCTGCGCCGATAGCGGATATCGACGCATTGGTCCTTCCAGATACAGGCACGCATCGCATCGAGATAGGGCGAGGACTCGAGCGAACGGAACCAGGGCTTGGTGTCGAATAGGAGCCGCCCGCGTGCGTGCTGGGCCCGCAATTGATGAATGGACGGCACCGCCGCCGCCAGCTTGTCCAGTGCCGTACGCGTTGGCGTCGCCAAGGAAGACGAGCCGATCGCGGCAGGGCTTGCGACCAATGCGAGTGCCTCGGCCTCGCCGGGAGACAGGCCGGTCAGATCGGAGCTGTACCCCTCGACGAGACGAATGCCGCCGCCGCGCCCCAGCTCGGTGTACACCGGCACGCCCATCGCCGACAGCGCATCGATGTCGCGAAAGATCGTACGAACGGAGACGTTGAGACGCGACGCCAGCTCGCCCGCCGTCATCGTGCGGCCGCGGTGCAGCGCCATGAGGATGGAAATGAGTCGTTCTGCGCGCATGGCCCCGTCGCACTTCGTCAGCGTGTCCGCCTGAGATATGCCGTCATAACCATGACAGCTCTTGGCATATATCACACCGATGATCCAAGTTCGATTCGAAAACGGACAGGCAGTCATGCGGATCAAGGCACTTGGACACGCAGGTATTGCAGTGCGCGATCTGGATGCAAGCCGCGCCTTTTACGCGGGCATTCTCGGAATGCCCGTCGCGAGCGCGGAGTCGCGCCGAGTTGCATTGCGAGCGAGCGAATCGGAGCTGTTGTTGTTGAATCGCACGGACAACGTGCCGCACGCTGCACCGCACGCGAACGGCGTCCATCACATCGCATTCCTCGTCGGCAACACACCCATGACTTTGGACGAAGCGGCGCGCCATCTCGATGCGCACCGGATCCGGTACGAACGCGTCGTTCACGAGGAGCACGAATCGCTTTATTTTCGCGATCCCGACGGGCACTTGGTGGAGCTGTATTACTGGCCCTCGTGGTAAACAGCTCCTCCATACGCCACCCGCGGCCGCTCACGACGGTTTGAGATAGGTCCGGCGGATGAGGCTGCGGCGAGCGTCAGGTCAGCTCGCACCCAACGCAGTCGCGATGCGCACTGGGGTATGCTGTCGAGGTCGTTGGAACCGCCTCGAACCCCATGAGCGATCTGCGCCGTTACATTCGAGATGTCCCGAACTTCCCGAAAGCCGGGATTCTGTTTCGCGACATCATGCCGCTGCTCCGCGAGCATCTTGCCGAAACGATCGATGCGATGAGCGCATTGCTCGCGCCCGAGGAGTGGCAAGGGATCGACGCCGTTGCGGGCATCGAATCGCGGGGATTCATTCTTGCGGCGGGCTTGGCCCTGCGACACGGCAAAGGTTTCGTGGCCATTCGCAAACAAGGCAAGTTGCCGCCCCCCGTCGTGAGCGTTCCGTACGATCTCGAATACGGCACCGGGGTGTTGGAAATGCAGGAAGGCCACGGGCGCATCGTGCTCGTCGACGATGTGCTGGCAACGGGCGGCACGCTCGAAGCCGCAGCAAGTCTCTGCCTCGATGCGGGCTACGAAATTGCGCACGTGATGGTGCTGCTCGACCTGAAGATCGTGCCGGATTTTCGCTGGGAGCAGCGGCGGGTGCTGTCTGTCTTGCAGTACTGACGGACTCGTTTCGGACCGTTTTCTGCAGACGGGTGCCGCACAACGGAAAATTGCGGGATCCTGCAAGGAAAAACCGCGAGATCCACAGGACTTGCCGTCCGAAGACAAAACTTTGCCGTATACCAAGGGGTTCCGCGTAGCCGGCTCGCTTGAACCTGCGCGTTCTACGTCTATGCTCTCGTCGGCTGATTGATTGCAGCGCCGTTGCCAGCGGCGCGGACCGTGAAGCTCGAGGTACCTCATGAATCGCAAATTGCTCTCCGGCTCGTTCGTCGTTCTTTCCGCATCGCTGCTCATGAGCGCGGCGCAAGCCACGATGCCGGGCGAAGTCGTCAAGGACTTCAAGCTGACCGACCACACCGGCAAGACGCACACGCTCTACGAGCCGAATTCGACGAAGCCCATCGTGCTCATGATCCAGGGCAACGGTTGCCCGATCGTGCGTCACGCGATGCACGATCTGAAGCGGATCAGCGAGAAATACGCACCGCAGGGTGTGCGTTTCCTGCTGCTCAATTCGAATCTGCAGGACAACCGCCAATCGATTGCCAAGGAGGCCGAGGAGTTCGGCTACCCGTTCCCGATCCTGATCGACAGCAATCAGGAGATCGGCGAGGCCCTACAAGTCGTGCGCACGGCTGAGGTGTATGTGATCGATCCGCAGACTCGCAAGCTCGTGTATCGCGGCCCCATCGACGATCGTCTGAGCTACGAGCGGCAGCGGCCGCCGCAGAATCATTGGCTGGTCGAGGCGCTCGATGCCGTGCTTGCCGGGCAGCCTGTGAAGGTGGCGTACAACGATGGCGTCGGCTGTCTCGTGAATTTCCCGAATCGCGGCAAGAAGTCGCAGTCGCACACTAATCACCAGATGGACCACGACCATCACGATCATCACGACCACAGCCATCACTGATCGTCGCGGCGATCCGGCGACATCCCATCACGTCGACTGGGTCGCACGCTCCCTCCCTGCTTCGGAAAGCGCCGCCTCCCCTAGCGGCTCGCGGCGCTTGACCTTCAAGCTCTGCTGCCACTCGTAGGCGAAATCTCGATTCGTTCGCGACGCAACCCACGCGGTGACGCTCATCGAGATGAGCGCGCCGAGACTGGCGAGCGCCATGTCCTTGTGCGCATCCCAGACATCTCCTTGCGTCCCCAGATACGCAGCACCCAAATCGCCGCCGAAAACTTCCGCTGCCCCCCACTCGAGCAGCTCGTACAACGCCGAGGTCGACATCGTCAGGTCGAGCGGCAGGAAATAGCCCCAGAACCCTCTCACGCCGGCAATGCGCAAGAAAACTTCGCGGATCGGATACGCGAGTAGCAATCCGTACGCGAAATGCACGACGCGATCGAAGTTGTTGCGCTCCCAGCCGACTAGCTCGTTGAAGGTTCGACCGGTCAACGCCTTGAACCATGCGTCGTAGGGCACTTCCGCATACGTGTAATGCGCCCCAATCGTATGCAGACACAAGAAAATGAAAATCAACGTGTACGAGATGCGCGATAACGGGAACGCTCGATACGTGAGCCCGAGCCCCAGCACCGCGAGCACGAACAACACATTCTCGATGACCCAATCCGCGCGATGCCACGGATCGATCGCCAGCGCGAGCCAGAACACCGCCAAGACGGCAGCGAGCGAGAGGACGTAGGTTTTGTGGGACATGCTCTTGGAACGTGACTCGTGACTGGTGACTCGTTTCGGGTGGTGAGTGGCGAACGGAACTGAGCCCGACAACTCATCGACCGCTTGCCATCACGCGGCGGCCAACCCCCGCCCAAACTCACGACTCACCAACCCGGAATCGTCCTACAGCCTACAGCCTATCGCCTACTACGGTCTGCAGCCGCGGCCAAAGCGGCTGTTGGGTGTCGCCTCTCGCCGACTCCGCGAAGAGTGTCGCAGCTTCGCTATAGTCCGTATTCTGCGGGCGGAGCCCTTCTTGACGATCGACAGCCAACGAGTAGAGACGAGATGCGGAAATTTCTGGTAGTGGTGTTCGCGATGGTGTGTGCCGTCCCCGCGGGTGCGGCGACGATGTACATATCGGACGCGCTGACGGTGCCGATGCGGCGCGGACCATCGACGGGTCACAGAATCATTCACGCGGGGTTGCCGGCGGGCACTGCCCTGGAAGTTCTCGGCGAGGATCGAGAGGCAGGATTCACCCAGGTTCGTACGCCGAACGGCACGGAAGGCTGGGTTCCGACTCAATATCTGACCAAGGAGCCCATTGCGCGCGATCGTCTTGCCGCCGCTAATCGCCGCATCGAACAGCTCGAAGCCGAGCTCAAGTCGCTCAAGGAGAACTACCAAGAAGTCCATGGGGCGCGTACGAGCGCGGAATCGCGTAATTCGGAGCTGGAGAAGCAAACCAAGCAACTCCAAGCGGAGCTCGCCGAGATCCGCCGAGTGTCGGCAACCTCCATCGCGCACTACGAAGAAAACAAAGCGCTGAAAACCGAGAACGCCGAGCTTCGGGCCAAGACCACCGAACTGACCGCACGGGTACAACAGCTCGAGCGCAGCGAGCTGCTTCGGTTCTTCTTATACGGCGGCGGCCTCGTGATCGCCGGCCTCATCATCGGCGCCGCGATCAAGTCGCGACCGCGACGCAGCTCGTGGGCGTAGCCCACGAGCTGCAGACTGAAGACTGAAGGCTGAAGACTGAAGGCTGAAGGAAGAGCGCCGGGCGCGTCCGCGCGCCTTCTACGAATCACGAGTCACTAGACTAGAACAGCTCCCCCGCCTCCCCTCCAATCATCTGCGCCCGCACGAGCGGGATCGGCGGGCCGCCGTACGATAAGAATTCATCGTGGAATTGCTTGCGCGTCCTGCCGGGGTTCGCGGCAAGCCAGTCCTCGCGCAGCTTTCTGATCATCAGTTTGCCCATCGTGTAGTTGAGGTATGCGGGATCGTACGTGCCGCGCGCCGCTTGCTGCCGCGCATTGCCCGGATCCTGATAGGCCTTTTCCTTGAACATCTGCTCGCACGCTTCCACAGTCATGCCCTGCGTGTGCAAACCGATTGCGCACATGAAACGGACGTTTCTCAAGAGTGCATTCAGAAGCTGTCCGATCTCGAGCTCGGGTTTGCCGTTCGCCAAGCCCTCTTCGATCATGAGCTCTTCGGTGTAGTGCGCCCACCCTTCCGCGAAGGCATAACCGACGAAGAGCTGGCCGAATCGCCACGGCGAACGGTTCGCATGCAGAAAGTGCAGGAAATGTCCCGGCCACACCTCATGTACGGATGTGAATAACAAGTCCGCCTTGCCCGGCAGATAGGCCTCTTGCTCTTCCTTCGGCCACGCGGGATCCGGCGGTGCGATGTAATACACCGACGGCAAGCCTTTCTCGTACGGACCGGGAATATTGATGTACGCGAAATTCTGCCGTTGATAGGCCGGCGCCTCTTCCACGCGCGCCTCTTCCGTGCCGGGAATCGAAACGATGTCGCGCTCGACGATGAACTGACGCAGCTCGGCCAACTGTGCACGCGCGCCCGCCACCGCGCCGCCTTCCGGTTTGTCTGCGGCCTGCTTGGCGATGCATTTGTCGATCGACGCCTTCGGAAGATAGAGGTCGCAGGCAGCTCGCAGTTTCGCAAGATTGCGTTCCAGATCCGCGCGGCCGACCTCCTCCAATTTTCCGAGCGGCGTCGTGACGCCTTCGGTCATCTGCAGCATGAGCGCAAAGCGCTCGGCGCCCAGCGCAAAGTCATTCGTCGCCTTTGGCCGTTGCTCTTCGAGCCACTTGGCAAGCTCGCTCATGGCCTGCGCCGCCGTTTCGATCGCTTCGCTGAGCTCCTTTTGCAGCGCTGCGTCTTGCACCTCCGCAAATGCCTGCGGCACGTCGCTACGGAAGAATTCCGCAAGTCCGCCGAAACCTGCTACACCGAAATCGATGTATGTGCGAGGCATCGGCGCGCTCGCCAGATTCGTACGGATCTGCTGAGCGGCGATCGGCAGCGCACGCGCATAGCTCACGAATGCCTTCAGGCGCTGTGCGGGCGGCGCGTAGGGCACGGACACGTACGTGCTCGGATCGAGCCCCGTGCCGAAATAGAACGTAGGATTGGTGTAAGGCATTCGCGCATCGCGCAGCCAGAAAAGGTCTTGATCGATCCGGTTCAGCACGTAATCGCGCTGAAAGCGCAGCTCCGGCGTCGGCAGTTGCTCATCGCTGAATTCGAACACTTCGGTGCGCAGTTTCTCGAGCCGCGCGATCTCCGTTTGAATGCCCTCGGCACTCCAATCCGGCAACCGTCCGTCGAACTCGTGCCGGCCGCTCATCACCGCAAAGGCAGGTTGAGCCTGAAAATAATCTTCGATGAATCGATCGACGAACTGCACCCATGCGCCTGAAGCGTTCGCCGTATCCTGGGACGCCGGCACAGGCGCACGATTGCAGGCCGCGAGCAGGACGAATGCGCCGAGCAACGCACCGCGTGCCGACGCTCGCACGCAAGCTAGGTTCGAATGGCGGATAGGCATGAGCAGCTCCCGTAGTCCGCAAGAAATACGGGCAGTCTAACAAGAACGCTAGATGCCGCAGACGCGCTTCAGAAAGTGATGCGCGCCGTCAACCCGTACGTCCGCGGTACATTCGTGAGATACCCCACGCGCGCGCGAGTGCCGCGCTCGCGGTCGATGGACAGCAATGCGCGTTCATCCCAGATGTTGTTCACGAATGCCGCCGCCTCGAATCGCTCGTTGCGTATGCCGAAACGAAGGTTGCCGAGCTGATACTCGGGCAGCTTCGGATCGAAGCGGAATTCGCTGATCGTGGGATCGCCGAACGTGAAGAACCCGACGCCCGGACAGCCGATGCAACCGAACGGCGGTTCCTGATCTGCGAGCTGCGTGTACGAGGAACCCACGTGCTGGACCGTCAAGCTCGCAAATCCCTCGAACCCTGCGATGGGTTGCATGTACGTCACGCTGAGCGCCGCTTGGAATTCCGGCGAGGTCGGCAAGCGATTGCCCTTGCGGATACCGGCGATGGGTGCGTCTCCTGAAAATTGCGATTCCGTGATCTCCGCATTCACATACGTGGCCGACAAGCCGAAGTCCCAGTTCTCGTTCGGTCGCGCAAAGAGCTCGATTTCCGCACCGAGGCTTTCCGCTTGCGCGTTCATGACGATGCGCGACGAGCATGAACCGGCATCAGCGATCACTTGCAGATCGTCGATATCCGAATAGAACACGGCGGCGTTGAACGTGATGCGCCGATCGGCACTTTGCGTTTTGGCGCCGATTTCGTAGTTGAGCACTTTCTCGTCCTTGAACGTGGGCTTGCCGCCGTAAGTGACGAGATCGTCAGCGGAGCACAGCGTGACGTTCAACGGATCGTTGATACCGCCGAGCCTGAAACCGCGCGAAACTTGCGCATTGAACGCAACCGTATCGGATGGCCTGAACTGCACGATCACGCGCGGCGAGAAACCGTCCGAGCTGGTCGACCCCGGTTCGCGCGTATAGCCGACGTCGGCAAAGACACCGGCGAATGTGAGGAAGCGCTCTTCCTCGAAGTCGTAGTAGCGGACACCGGCGATCAGGCTCCACTGATCGTTGAAATGCAGGGTACCCTCGCCGAAGATCGCGAGCTGTTTGAAATCGTAAGGCACTTCCGAGTAATACGGCGTATTCGGCGGTGCATTGAATGCCGGGCTCGTCGGGAATCCCAGCCGCGTGAGCAACGCGTCGTAACCGGGTGTCGGCAAGTTCTGTCCGTAATCCCGATCGATGTTTTGATAGAACGCACCGACCAACCACTCGAATGCGCCGCCGCCGTCGGAAGCGAGACGCACTTCCTGACTGAACGCTTTCAACGTCGTCGTATCGATCAACGGCGAGCTCAACCGCACTTCGGCCGACGTCACCTCGGTGCCTCCCAAGCTCAGCGTCACGCTGCCGGTCAATGAGCTCGCATCGCGTACGACGACGACGTCGCGATCCGTATAGGAAGTGATCGAAGTCAACGTGACCCCGCCGAAACCCACCTCGAGCTTCAAATCGGCGAGCAGGAACTCGTCCTCGAGACCTTCCCTGAGTTGCGTGACCTGTCCGCGCCTGCCTGGATTCACGGGCGGCTCGGTCGTCGTGTACGGATTGCCCAGAATGTTGTACACGTCGATACGCGGAAAACCGTCGGTATCCAGCCTCTGGTACACGATGCGCGGGGTGATCGAGAAGTTCTCGTTGGGCCGAATCAGCATGGCGATACGTCCGCCGGACTTCGTGCCGCCGTTGACGTCTTCGATGACGCCGCGACCCGGATAGTGGGAATCGATGAAGCCCGCAAGCTCGTTGTGATAGCCGACAATGCGCAGCGCGGCGTTGCCGCCGATGGGCAGGTTCACGGCTGCTTTCGTCGACCAGCCGAAATCGGAATCCGTGCCCGAATGCGCAGTGAGATCCACGATGCCCTCGAATGCGTCGAGTTCGGGTTGGCGCGTGATGTAGCGCAGCGTTCCGGCGGCAGAGCCTGCACCGAACAACGTACCTTGCGGCCCGCGCAAGACTTCGAGCCTCGCAAGGTCGAACAGGTCGAGATCGGGCGTGAAGAGCGCTTGCGAGATTGCCGATTCGTCGAGATACACGCCGATCGATTCTTTGACGCCGCCGACCAGATCGCGCACCACTTGACCGGCACTGATCCCGCGAATGGCGACCTGGCTCTGCCCTGGTCCCAAGTCGGTCATGATGAGACCCGACACGTTGCGCGAAAGCTCGATGACGTTTCCTGCTCCCGAATTGCGAATCTGCTGTTCGTTCGTGGCAGAGACGGAGAACGGCACTTCCTGAAGATCCGCCTCTCGTTTCGTGGCCGTGACGATGATGCGTTCGAGAGGCTGATCCGGTTGGTCGGCCGCAAGAACCGTCACTGGAACGACGAGAGCAGGCGCAATACAACCGAGCAAGGCAACTGATCGACGCATGACTTCTCCTTTGCATGCAAGTCGTTATTGGCCGTGCATGGCCGAAGTCGAGATCCGGCACGCGAGACGCGGCCAGAGGCTGCCAGAAAGCCGATCGGAAGTGTTCTCGCCCTTCGCTTTCCCGCAAATACGGATTACACGCAAGGGCGTGAGTGTTGCGCGGTCAACTTCATAGGAAGGGAAAAGGGAAAGGGGAAAAAGGGAAAGGGGAAAGGGGAAAAGGGAAATGATTACGCGCCGACGCTTGCAGAGACTACAGCTTGTAGTCGACGCTCGCATGCCTTGGGAATCCCGCCCGCAAATAAAGTGAAGCCCCGTCGCGAGAGGCGGGGCTTCGTCGCCTGAATCGTTCGCTTCGTCTGAACACTAGAGTCAGGATCGAAACGGATCCAAGCACGGAAGTGCTCCGTTCCAGTCTACAGCCGGTAGTCCGAGATTCGGACTTGCGGCTTTCGAGCTGATAACTTTGCTCCTTCCGTTGCAACGACGCTTCGCAGGCGCTCTCGGTTCCTCGCGTTCGAAAAACTCGCGCGGGCCGAGATGTCGGACGGTCGCTTACGTGGCGTGACTCGTGACTCAAGGATCGTGAGTGGCGAGAGGTGAGTTGTAAAGGCCCACAGCCCTTTAAAACAGATTTCGCAGCAAGTTCCCGTACGCCTGCGGCGCAAGCAGCGCGACGAACGCCAACCCGGTCAACGCACCGCCCAAGTGAGCATCGTGATTGATGCGGCCGTGCGGTTGCTTCGATGCCCAGTAGGTGTATGCAAGGTATCCGACGGCGAACAGCGGCGCCGGAATCGGGACCGGAATCGGAATGATGAATAACCTCTGCTCGGGATAGAACACGATCGAAGCGAACAGCACTGCTGAAATCGCGCCGGAGGCACCGAGACAGGCGTAATTCGGATCGCGTTTGTGTTTGTAATACGTCCCTAGGTGGCTCACCAGCAATCCGGCCGCGTAGAGCACGGCGAACCAGAACGTGCCGATGAAGCGCTCCAGGCCGAAGGCGAAGAAATAGAACGTCAGCATGTTGAACAGCAGGTGCATGAGGTCCCCGTGCACCAGGCCGCTCGTGACGATCGTGTGGTATTCCTTGCGCCGTAAGAACCAGAACGGGCGAAAGAGGCATGCGTCGAGCAGTTTCGGCGAGCCGTAAAGCGCCAGCAGGCTCGTAGCAATCGTGACGACGAAAATGATCAGGGCAGCGGAAATCTGTAAATTCACGTTTCGAAATCCCGGCAGCGATCTGTCGACAAGGTGCGCAAGTATGCCTCAGCAGGACGGTCGTGATTCGTGATCCGCGATTCGTAGCCCCGACGGCGGTACGTCGTCGCGGCCGCTCTTGCCGTAGCTATCGGATCGACACCTGGACGGTCTGCATTTTGGATTGACCTCGGCCGTCGTTCGCAATGACGGGTCAGATGCAGGTCCGCCCGACCGTGTCCGCAGTCCCTGCGGAAATTCGTTCATCCGCCCCACGGAACAGCCTACCCCCGACGGATCACGAATCACGGATCACGATTCACGACTCCTTTTCCCCCTTCCCTCACCTCCCCCCGCCGGCCGTACCATACGCACATGGGATCACTCGCCGCATTACCGAAGTATTTCGTCGTTCTCCTCTTCGTCCTGTCGGGCGTGTACGTGCACTTCCGCGGGCGCGTTCGCCACAGCATCGGACGCCAACTGACGGATCACTCCACGTTCATGGCGCCGTACAACTCGCTGATGTATCTGTTCTCCGCAGTTCCCGCGCGGCCGTTCATCGACGTCTCGCATTTCCCCGAGCTGAAGGAATTGCAGGAGAAGTGGCAGATGATTCGCGACGAAGGCCTCAAGCTGTTCGACGAGGGGTACATTCGCGCGGCTGCCAAGTACAACGACCTCGGCTTCAACTCGTTCTTCAAGAGCGGTTGGAAGCGGTTCTATCTGAAGTGGTACGACGACTTCCTTCCTTCAGCCCGCGCCCTGTGTCCGCAGACGACGGCGCTCTTGGAAAAAATACCGTCGGTGCATGCCGCGATGTTCGCGGTGCTGCCGCCGGGCGCCCGATTGCCGTCGCATCGCGATCCGTTCGCCGGCTCGCTCCGTTACCACCTGGGCCTCGCAACACCGAACTCCGAGCAATGCCGGATCTTCGTCGACGGCGAGCTCTATTATTGGAAAGACGGCGAGGCGGTCGTCTTCGACGAGACCTATATCCATCGCGCCGAAAACTATACCGATAAGACACGGCTGATCCTGTTCTGCGACATCGAGCGCCCGCTGTCGAATCCGATCGCGCGGCTGATCAATAGGTACATCGGCCAGCCGTTTGCGCGCGCCGCCGCAACTCAGAACATGGAAGGGGAGAAGGTCGGCATCCTGAACAAGCTGTTCGGCTACGTGTATCGAGTCCGCCTGCTCGCGAAGCGGCTGAAAACCTGGAACAAGACGGTGTACTACCTGATCAAGTGGTCGCTGCTCGGCGGATTGCTGCTGTGGATTCTGCTTTAGCAGGCCACAAGGCGACACGCTACGGGCGACAGCTGAGCGCGCAGATGCGCGCTTCTTCCTTCAGCCTTCCTCCTCAACGCCTTGCCCTCGAAACAGCGTCCTGACCGTCTCCATCGTATCGGCCTCTGCAGCGGATTTGTCGGTGCGATAACGCTTGACGCGCGCGAGCCGTAATGCGAGACCGCCCGGGTATCGAGGGCTTGCCTGCAGATCGCTGAAAGCTATTTCCACGACGATTTCCGGCCGCACGTACACGGTCCATTTGTCGCGGTGCAACTCGCGGGCAAGAAACTCCTGCGTCTGCCATTCGAGCATTGCATCGGTCAGACCTTTGAACGTCTTGCCGAGCATCACGTATTGCCCGGTCGCAGGATCGAGTGCGCCGAGATGCAGGTTCGATAACTTACCTGCACGCCGGCCATGCCCCCATTCGGCGGCGAGCACCACGAGATCGAGCGTATGCACGCGTTTGATCTTGAGCCAGCTCGCGCCGCGATTGCCTGCCTCGTACGGCGCATCGAGCGATTTGGCCATGACGCCTTCGTGGCCTTGTGCGAGCGCGCTCTCGTAAAAGGCGCGTGCCTCGTCGACGGATCGCGTCGTGCACCGAGGCATGAGCTGCCGGGGCGGAACGACTGCTGTCAATGCCTCGTAGCGCTCGCGTGTCGGACGATCGGCGATACTGCGTTCGTTGAGCCGCAAACAATCGAAATAAAAGGCCTGCATCGGCAGCTCGGCACGAAGCTGCTCGACATCGAGCTTGCGACCGAACCGGCGCATCGTCGTTTGAAACGGGTGCGGCCGGCCGCTTGCAGTCAAGCAGATGGCTTCTCCGTCGAGCACGATCTCGTCGGCGGGCAATGCACGCGCCGCCTCCACGATTTCCGGAACCGCCGAGGTCACTTCGTTCAAGCTGCGCGTGAATACGCGCACCTCGCTCCCCTGTTTGTGAAGCTGGATACGCGCGCCGTCCAGCTTCCATTCGAATGCGACGTCCCCGGCGATGGCTTCCAGTGCTTCTTCCACATCGACCGCGGTCTGCGCCAGCATCGGCGCGATCGGGGACATGAGCTGCAACTGAAATCGCTGTAACCCGGCCGCACCCTCTTCGACCGCAACGCGCGCCACCGCGCCCAGATTGCTTTCGTACATCGCGGCACGGCGTAGGTCGGCGAGCGGCAACTGCGCTACGGCGGCAATCGCCTCGATCATCAGGCCGGCAAGCGCACCCTGACGCAGCTCCCCCATCAACAATCGCAGCAGGAAGTCCTGCTCCTCGGCGACTGCACGACCGAACAGCTCGCGGAGCAGCGCTGCGCGCCGTGCGGTGGAGCCAGCCCCGCGCACCGAGGCAATGTCGTCGAGACAGCGATCGACTTCGCGCAACTGAAGCGTGGCGTCTGCGGCGGCCCCGGCGACACTGGCGCTCAGCGTCGAGTAGCCGATGCCCATGCGGCCCTGCCGAGTTTCGCCCGAAAGGTATCGCACACCGATCTCGAGCTCATCGGGCTCGAGCTGGCGTAAACACCCGGCCAATACTTTGATCTTCGCGGAACGCGCAGAAGTGGCCGCCACGCGCTTACTCGTCTCGACCAACGTTGCAAGTCGCGTCATGCGGTCGTCCTCACTGCTCGCCGCTCCTTTTCAACGGAACACGCTCGCATTGGCGGTCCGAATCGAATAGCTTTTGAGGCCGTGCCAAGCTTTCGCCGCATCCATCGACCTCGATTGTTCCTCTCGCCTCGGCGCAAGGCCGAGGCCGAATCCGCGCCGATCGAAACGGTTCGCTCGCGACTGTTCGCGTCGATCGACGCACGCGTGCGACTGCATCCAGGCCAGTCCGGCGTCGTCGAGCTGCGCGACGCCCGAGACGCCTTTGCGGCACGCGCACACCTCGCCGATGCCGCCGAATACACGCTCGACATCCAATACTACATCTGGCGCAACGACATGTCGGGCATGCTGCTGTTCGAAGCGATCCATCGCGCTGCCGACCGCGGCGTGCGCGTGCGCCTGTTGATCGACGACAACAATACGAACCGCGAGCTGGACGAGATCCTCGGTGCCCTCGATGCGCATCCGAACATCGAGGTGCGGCTGTTCAACCCCTTTCTGATGCGCCGGTTCCGGACGCTCAACATTTACGATTTCTCGCGGCTCAACCGCCGCATGCACAACAAGTCGTTCACGGCGGACCATTTGGTCACGATCGTCGGCGGCAGAAACATCGGCGACGAATACTTCGATGCGCACAACGAAATCGCATTCGTCGACTTGGATGTGATGGCCATCGGCCCGGTCGTGGACCAGGTGACGAAGGACTTCGAGCGCTATTGGCGCAGCGAGTCGGCCTATCCTCTCAAGTCGATTCTGCGCCGGCCGACTCGCGCCACGGCCGCTGAGATCACGAAAGCCGCGCAAGCCGTGACGCAGGAGCCGGCTGCCCGCGCCTACGTGCGCGCGCTCGAGAACTCTCGATTCGTGCAAGACCTCATCGCCGGCACGCTCCACTACCATTGGTCCGCCGTGCGGATCCTGAGCGACGATCCTTCGAAAGTGCTCGGACGTGCAGCACCCCATGAAATGATCTCGGAGCGGTTGCTCGGAGCGCTCGGTCAGCCGACGCGAGAGCTGCAGATCATCAGTGCGTATTTCGTACCGACGCGAGCGGGAACCGAAATGCTCGCGGACCTGGCACGCAGCGGCGTGAAAATCACCGTGCTCACGAATGCGCTGGAAGCCACCGACGTGGCAGTCGTACATGCCGGATATGCGAAGCGTCGCAAGCAGCTACTGAAAGCGGGGATCGAGATCTACGAGCTCAAACGTATGTCGGAGCTCACTTCGGGACGCGACCGCAAGCTCACCGGTAACTCCGGATCGAGCTTGCACGCGAAGACATTCGTCGTGGATCGCGAACGTCTGTTCGTCGGCTCGTTCAATTTCGATCCGCGCTCGGCCCGGCTCAACACAGAGCTCGGTTTCTTGATCGAAAGCCCAGCGATGGCAACCGAGGTTGCCAAGACGTTCGAATCCGAGATTCCGGCGACGAGTTATCAAGTTCGGCTTGCCCGCCACGGCTTGCTGCAATGGGTCGAACGACGCGGCAAAGAGACGATCGTGCACAAGCGCGAGCCGGGTGCGACACCGCTGAAGCGGCTCATGCTCTACTTGATGTCGAAGCTACCGATCGAATGGCTGCTCTGAGATCGGATCCGTCTCACGTCAACTATGCTCATTCGTGCGGCGACGTAAACGTCGTCATGATCGATGTGACGACCAGAACCGCTCCGATCAAACCGAGCTCGACTTCGATTGCGCGCGCTAGTCTCGTAATTGCCGTTGCATCGCCGGCCTCGATGTCCCGCGTGAGCACGAACCGGTTGTAGGCCGCAAGACCGAGCACGATCGCGACGATTGCAAGCTTGGCGGCGAGGTTGCGCACATAAGGCGTAAAGCCTTCCGTAAAGTCGATCAGCGTCAGAACCAGGATGACACCGGCTGCGACGAGCGCACCGATTGCGCCGAGCGCAAGCTTGCTGAATCGCCGCAAAAGCGTGCGAACATCGTCGCCGAGAGCGCATGCGCGACGCAGCACCAAGAGCGCCCCCACCCACCAAGCGATGACCGCAACATGCACCGCCGCGAGCATTCCCGACCACAAGCCTTCGACGGCCGCGTGGCCGCTGAATGCAAAGGAACCCGCGATCAAAGCGGCAGCGCTCAGCTGCATTCCGCGACCGAATGCATCCTCGTCATCGCTGGGCGTCGCGAGCAGTAAACACGCTCCGGTCAGCCGTAAAGCGGCTGCACCTCCGACGTTCGAGGCGAGCACGACACCTAGAATTTCGACATCGAATTCATTGCCGAGACGCAGCATGAGCACGACGAGCGCAGCCGCAGTGGCGCCGATCGTTGCGAGCGCACCCGTACGCGTCACGCGCAATAGGAGCCGTGTAGCTTCGCCTTGCGGACGCAGGCTCGCGCGCGCGAACACGCCGCCTGCCGCGAGCACGACGGCAAGATAGGTCAGCGCTTGTGCGAGCGCTGCGAGCCGCTCGAGCATCAGACGGAGTCGTCAGAGGCCTTGATCGTGATCTCGATCGTTCCTTTGATCACGTGTCCGTCGGCCGAAAGCGCCGTCCATCGCACTTCGTTTCTACCGGGCTGGAGCATCGGGTTGTCGATTGTGAACGTCTTTGCGCTCGTACTGGGCGAGAACGACAGCTTGCGTTCGGGCTCGCCAGCTCGATGCACGACGACGGCCGTGAGCCGCGCGGCGTCTTTGAATGTGATTTCGATCGCCGGCGGCGATTCGTTCAAGACGGATCCCGATTTCGGCGTCGTGCTCGTCGCAGTCGTGTGTGCCGAGGCCAGCGCTGCGACCAGCAACAACACACATCCTGCGGCGACGTTCGCAAGCTTCGAAGCCATGGCATTCACTCCAACCAAGTCGAGGCTGTCATGATTACAGGAAGCGCGCGCCGTGGAAACGGCTTCACCGCAGCCGACCTAGCCGCCGCGCGCGCACAGCCGCAAGTCCCGCAAGGCCGATGACCGCCCAGAACCCGAACGCACCTCCGCCGCCCTCCCTCGAATGAGACGCCCCGCCACCGCCGGGCGTCGGCGCACTCGGCGCACGATCGCGCGAGCGGTCTTCGAGGGGTAGCTGCGCGAGCTCCGGCCGCTCGCTGCCGGCGGATGCGATCAAGGCATCCGTTGCGGAATCGAACAGGTCGATCTGTACGTCGTAATAAGAGGTCGGATAACCGCTGATCCATTCGATGTCGAGAACGTACGCATCGCGCGTGCCGCTCGTCTCGACGAGCCAATCCTCCGAGACGAATTCCTCGATCCAGTCGCCGCCGCGAGGACGGACCCAGATGCGCGCATAGGCCCAGCGATTCTCGAAATCCGCATCGGGATCGAAGGTGATCCGAAACCGCGAATAGAACCCGTCGCGGTCCTCATCCACGATGAGGTCGGTATAAACCTCGCCGATGCTGAAGCCGGGCATCTCGATCGGCACGTCCAAGCCGACCTCCTCGAGCGGCAAGAAACCCAACTCGCCGGTGTCGAGCGGCCCGAGCGTCGCAACGATGCCTGGCACACCCACTTCATACAGATCGATGAGTACGTCGTATTCGGCTGTTGGAAATCCGGCGTCGAGCGTTGTCGTCACGAAGTACTCATCGCTGCCCGACTGCCCGTAGATCCAGAAATCGTCGGTTTCGTGATAGAGAAACCAGTCGCGCTCGCCGAGCCGGCGCAGGTAGAGACGCGCATACACGAGTGCACTGCCGACGCGCACGTCTGCGTCGAACCGGATCCTAAACTCGCTGTGATAGCCGTCGCCGTCGCGGTCGCGCCGCAACGTGCTTCGGGCATCGTAGATATAGAAGAGATCTGCGCGCGCAGACTTGGTCACCGCTCCGCGCGCCGGCTTCTGTGCCGAAGCGCTTGCCTTGGCGAAAGCATGCCGCTTGGCTTGCTTCGCGGTCGTGGCGCTGCCTGCCAACGCTTGCTCAGGATCGACAGGGGAGCGCGAATAGCTCGCGCTGCGGGTCGGTTCCGGTACGGCCGTCGCCTCGGACACCTTGCCTTCCGCAGCGAACGCCAGCGTATTTGCGAAAAGGAACGAGCTTGCAATCAAAGCTGCGGTCGTCGAGCGCTTCATGGCCGTTCTCCCCAAGTGACGGCCACATCAAAGCTCACGCGCACTTAATCGCTCATGAATGCGAGCATTCAGCTCGCGGTCAGTTTCGCAGCTTGCAGGCGGCATCGACGGCACGTCGCCGCGACGATCATTCCGAATTGCACCGCCGCGCTTCGGAGCTACACTCGCAGCATGGACACGAACTTCTGGCTGGAGCGTTGGGCAAAGCACGAGATCGGCTTCCACCAGCCTCGGGTCAACCCGTACCTCGTTCGGCACTGGTCGGCACTGGACATCCCGCAGGGCACAACGGTGTTCGTGCCGTTGTGCGGCAAGAGCCTCGATATGCGTTGGCTGCGTGAGCGCGGACACGAAGTTCTCGGCGTCGAGATCGCACGTACCGCGTGCAGCGAGTTTTTCGAGGAATGGGGCATGACGCCGCAGATCGAGCGGCGCGGCGCCTTCGAATATTCCACGGCGGGAGGAATCACCTTGCTGTGCGGCGACTTTTTCAATCTCCAGCGCGCCGACCTCGCGAGCGTGCACGCCGTGTTCGACCGAGCCGCCTTGAATGCCCTTCCGCCCGGGATGCGCGAGGCCTACGCCGCCAAGCTCGAGGTCGTGCTACCTCCGCGGGCATCGATCCTCCTCGTCACGACCGATTACGACCAACGCGAAATGTCAGGTCCGCCGTTCTCGGTCGGCGATCCCGAAGTACAACGACTGTTCGCGCATTGGCGCATCGAGCCGCTCGCAACCGCCGACGTCACCGATTTGCCCGAAGCCGCACGCTTCCGGCAGCGCGGACTCACGAGATTGCTGGAGCGCGTCTACTCCATCCGCAGAGATGGTTCGAACCGCGGCGCGCCCCCGCAAGACTGATCCCACCGACTTCCTTCGGACATTGCGCACCTCCGTGTCCGGAGTATGATTTGAATAATATTATTGACGTCATAAGAAGCGTCCGGATGCGCTACGAACCCGACCGCAAACAACGCACGCACGAGAAAATTCTCAAGGCGGCCGCCAAGGCGATTCGAGCCCAAGGTCCGCACCGCGTGGGCGTGGCGCAAGTGATGGGCAAGGTCGGCCTCACGCACGGCGGGTTCTATGCGCATTTCCGATCGAAGGATGCGCTCATCGCCGCAGCGATCGGGCAGATGTTCGAGGAAGCGCTCGACACTTGGGATCAGTACACCCTCGGTAAGAGTCCGGCAGAGTCGCTGAGCACATATGTCGATTTCTATTTGTCGCCGGCACACCGCGACAGCGTCTCTGCCGGTTGTCCGATTCCCACGCTCGCACCCGAGCTCAGACGATTGACGAAGTCCTGCCGCGACGCATTTGCAAGCGGCGTTGCAGCCCTGACAGAGCGCATTCGTTCCGAGCTCGAACGGCTCGGCGTCGAGCATGCCGACGAAGAAGCAAGCTCGATGCTTGCGGAAATGGTCGGTGCGCTGGCATTGGCGCGCGCCGAACCGAACGCTGCACGCTCGGATGCGATCCTCGACGCATCGAAACGGCGCATCAAAGCGCGCATTGCTGCACACAGCGTAGGCTAATTCGCGTAGCGACTGCCGCACTCACGCGGCTTCAGTGGAACTCCGCAGGAACAAGCGCTCTTCGCCGTGGTTTGCATTGAGGCCGGACCCATACTGAACGGTGCCCCATGCTGCGCACGCACGAAATTCATCCCTCGATCGTCCATTTTCCGCTGACACTGGTGCCGACCGCGCTGGCACTGGATGCGATCGGCGAGGCAACCGACAACCGCGCCTTGATGAACGCAGGCAAGGTCTTGATGCCGATTGCTGCCGCGAGTGCCGCGGTCGCCGGCGCTGCGGGCTTCATCTCGCAGGGCGCAGTGAAAGCCGAAGGCGAAGCGCACGAAATGCTCGTCACGCATCGCAATCTCAATGCGATGCTCGTGTGTACGACGACGGCGATGGCAATTTATCGACAGACGCGCGAACGGCCTGGAATCGCGTACTTGCTTGCCGGCGCCGCTGGTTTGCTCGCAATGAGCTACACCGCGTATCTCGGCGGCAAGATGGTGTACGCGCACGGCGTCGGCGTCGAGCCGCAAGGTGTAGACATCGCCAAGTCACCCGAGCTTCGAGCCGGCGAACTTGGCCGGGCAGCACGCGAGTCGGCGCGACACATCGTCGAGCAGACACGAATCGCAGCTCAGGAAGCCGCAGCAGGCGAGATCGCCCCCGCAGCGCGCACGCTCGTAGGCGGAGCCGCACGCGGCAACGGAGCGGCCGAGGAAATGCTCACATCGGGTCTGTGATCGCGCGGCTCAGCTCAACGTTGGCAGCACGCCACGATCGGAGTCGACCGACTACGCCCGATAAAAATAGGGATCGAGCACCTGCACTTCGTGGATGCTGTCGATCGGTAACTGATTGCGCTCCGCGACTTTTCGAATCGCCTCGGGAGAAGGACCGTCGTAGATGCACCAGGTCTTGCGGTGATCTCCGCTCACGTAGGAATGCACCCAGGTGACGCCTTCTTCGGCGTTCTTATTGACGACTCCGAGACAGGCAGCAGCTCCTTCAGCATTCACGGGAATCTTGAGCCCGTCCGGAAATGTACGCTCGACGACATATCGTGGCATGGCGATCTCCTATGCTGATCGAGAGCGGGGGAAACGCGGAATGCCCATCGCGGCTGAACGTGCACGCTACGGATCCGCGTCGAGATTCTCTTACACCCGCTCCGTTGCTAAAGCAACCTATCGGTAAGACAGCAGCCCTTTCGGGCGATCAGCATTCGCTCGCGATGATCCTGGCCAGGCGAGCGATGCCTTCTTCGATCTTGTCCGTCGGCACGGTCACGAACGACAGGCGCAACGTATTGGTCTGCGGTTCGTTCGCATAGAACGGCGCACCAGGAACGAACGCAACGTTCTCGGCGATCGCCTTGTCGAGCAACTTCAAAGTATCGATCTGCGGCGGCAGTTTCACCCAAATGAACATGCCGCCCGCAGGCTCGTTCCATGACACGCTTCGAGGAAAATGTCTTGCCAAGGCATCGAGCATGGCCCGGCATTGCGAAGCATACAGAGCGCGAATCGTCGGAATGTGCTCATCGAGAAACCCGTCCTTGATCACCTCGTGCACGACGCGTTGATTGAAGCTCGGCGTGTGCAGATCCGCAGCTTGTTTCGCTTGCACGAGCTTTCGGTGCAAGGCCTTCGGCGCCAGCAAGTAGCCGACGCGTAAACCGGGCGCCAGCACTTTCGAGAACGAACCCAGGTGCACGACGCCTTCGGGATACATCGAGTGCAGTGTCGGCAAACGTTCGCCGCTGTACGAGAGCTCGCCGTAGGGATCGTCTTCGATCAACAACAAACCGGCGTCGGCTGCGAGCCGCGTCAACGCTTCGCGGCGAGCGACAGGCAATCTTCGTCCGGTCGGATTCTGAAAATTCGGTAGACAATAAAAGAACCGCGCAAGGCGTGCGAGCTCGGGCGTGAGCGCTTCCGGCACGATCCCATCGTCATCCGAAGGCACGGACACGAACTGCGGCTCGCTCAGCGAGAATGCCTGTAGTGCGCCCAGATACGTGGGCGTTTCGACGAGCACACGGCTGCCGACATCGATCAACACCTTGCCCAACAAATCCAATCCTTGCTGGGAACCTGTCGTGATGAGCACGTTGTCGACATCGACGCCGTGACGAGCCGCCACCCATTCGCGCAACGGCAGATAACCTTCCGTGGGTCCGTATTGGAGCGCCGCCGAAGGCGCTTTGGCGAGCACCTCCTGGCAAGCTGTGCGCAAACGTTCGACCGGAAATGTCACCGGAGACGGCAAACCGCCGGCAAAGGAGATGACTTCCGGCCGCTCGGTCACCTTGAGGATCTCCCGAATCGCCGAGCTCGTCAGCTTCTGCGCACGTTGCGACAACGTCCAAGTCATAAGACCGCTCCACGACAGAGAGCCCAGTGTACGGCCCGCCCGACTTCCGGGGCATAGGCAGCAGGATGACGCCGTTGCCGATACAGTTGACGTCGCGTGACGTCGCGCCGAACCAGACAATAGATCCTGATCCTGCGCCGCCGATCGCTCTCGACTCTCAAGTGCCCAAGACACGGTCCATGGGACTTTGAACCCACCAGCTCGGCGCACGTCGCCACTGCCGCGGCGCGAGACGCTTCGCCTCTTCAGGCTCCTTGAGGTGCGGCGGCGGCCATACTCGACGTTGGCGATGCGCTCCGACCGATTCGACGACACGCACGATCTGTAACATGACTCGGCTCCTCCGATGGGCGTGTCGATAGTTCAGTTCGGAAGACGGACAATCGGCTTGCTGCCGCAGGACACGGCGCTGACCAAACATGGCAAATCGTGGCAGCGCCGACATTTGCTTGCCTCGCGCGTATGGCAACGAAGAGCGGCCTGCGGCACACTCCCCCGCCTCATTTCGGTCCCAGACAATGAAGCTCCGTACGCATGTGAATCTGATCGTCGCGAGTCTGAGCGCGGCGTTCATCGTCATGCTCCTCTGGATCGAAGTCGATCGCACGCGTCGGGCCGTGCACGAAGAGATTGCGGCGGCAAACATCGTCGCGACGCGACTACTCAGCCGAGTCGCCGAAACCTACGGCGAAGGAGGCGACCGCAATGTGCACGAGTTCCTCGAGGAGCTCGGTCGCGTACGCGCCAATGAAATCACGTTGCTCAGCAGCGGCGGCGAGGTGCTCTATCGGTCCCCGGAGGCGACCTATAAGGCAGGGCGTAAAGCGCCTGCGTGGTTCGAGCGTTGGTTGCTGCCCCCCACTTCTCCGCACGTCGTCGAGCTCCGAGACGGCTCGCGCCTGATCGTCGAAGCGAACGCATCGCGCGCCATCCTCGACGGTTGGGACGACGGCGTTCAATTGTTGTGGGCTGGCGGCATTGCATTCATCGTCATCAATGCGCTCGTATTCTGGCTCGTCGGGCGCGCCGTCGCGCCGCTGCCTGTCATCGTCGACGGTTTGAGACGGATCGAAGACGGCGAGCTGGACTATCGCTTGCCGTCGCTACGGGGCCAGGAAGCCGCGGCGATCGGTGCCGCCTTCAATCGGATGGCGGAGTCCGTTCAGGAGCGCTGGCGTGCCGAGCGCAAGGTGCGCGAAGCCGAAGCACGACTTCAGGAACGCCGCGAGCTCGACCGTTTGATCGAGGAGCGCCTCAACGAAGAACGCCAACTCATCGCGCGCGAGTTGCACGATGAGTTCGCACAATCCGTCACGGCGATCCGTACGCTGGCCGTGGTCGTCGCAGGACGAGAGCCGAGCGACAGCCGCGCGGGCGAAGCAGCGCGCCTGATCTCGGCGGAAGCCGGCCGCCTGTACGATGCGATGCACGGGCTGATTCCGCGCCTTGCGCCGCTCGCACTCGATACGTTGAGCCTTGCCGAAACGCTCGAGGGCTTCGTCAATGAGTGGCGGCGTCGCCATGGCTCGGTCGAGTTTCAGCTTCGTCACGAGCTTCCGGTGCAACTCAATGCGAGCGTCAGCTTGGCGATTTATCGCATCGTGCAGGAAGGCGTCACGAATGCGGTTCGGCACGCACAGCCGAACCAGATCGATATAGAGGTTCGCGTGGAATCGGAGCGAGTCCATGTTCGGGTCGAAGACGATGGCGTCGGACTGGCCGACGACTGGGCCAGTCGCGGCCGGTTCGGATTGCGCGGTCTCAAAGAGCGAGTTGCGAAGCTCGACGGAGAGTTCTCGGTGCGCAACCGTCCGGGCGGCGGCGTCGAGCTGAGCGCTGCAATTCCTCTGGATACGCCATCATGATTCGTGTGCTCTTGGCCGACGATCACGCGGTCGTGAGAACAGGCTTTCGATTGCTGCTCGAGAGCACCGGCGAAGTGCAGGTCGTCGGCGAAGCGGATTCCGGGGAAGCGTGTATCGCCAGATTCGATGAGCTTGCGCCCGATGTCGTCGTGCTCGACTTGTCGATGCCGGGCATGGGCGGACTCGAAGCGCTGCGCCGGCTGCGCGCACGCTCCGATCGGGCACGCGTGCTGGCTTTGTCCGCGCACGACGATTCGATGCATGCGCGGCGCGCTTTACGACAAGGGGCGCTCGGATTTCTATCGAAACGCACTGCCCCGGAAACGCTATTGGAAGGCGTTCGCGCGGTTGCCGCGGGCAATCGTTACCTCGATCCCAGTCTCGCTCAGGATGTGACGCTCGCGGCCATCGACTCGGAGCCCTCGCCCCTCGAACAACTCTCCGAACGCGAGTTCGAAGTCTTCATCCGACTTGCACGCGGCGAAGCCGTGCAACGCATCGCTCAAGAGCTCAATGTCTCCGCCTCCACCGTCGGCACTCACCTCTACAACATCAAACAAAAGCTACGCGCAACCAATCAGGCCGAATTGACCCTCATTGCGCTGCGAGCTGGGTTGTTGCTGGAAAGCAAGGAATAGGGAAGGGAAAGAGGGAAGAAGGGAAAGGGGAAAGGGGAAAAGGGAAAAGGGAAAGCAACGCAGTTGCCGACCATTCACTACTCACCACTTACGACTCACCGCTCACCTTCGCACCGCGAATCACGAATCACGGAGCACGGAGCACGATCACCATCATCCCCTCGGCAGCGCCCTCACACTCCGTTCTGCCTCCTGAGTCGTCTGGAACCGTGCTCGTTCTTCCAAGAACTCTCGGGCTTCGCGCGTGCGCTCGACCTCTTCGGCCTTGGTCGTACAGACCGTTCTCAAGACAAGCGAGCCGGTTGGTCTGACGCGCCGGCACGTGACTCTCTCCTCCTCAGCGAAGCGGGTGCTCAGCGGGACAAGTGCCGTGGAGCACGCGATGAGCAAGAGGCTAGCAACACCCAGCGCGATGAAGGTTTTCACGGGAGCACCCTGAGTGAAACTCGGACGCGAATCGCCGTTGCTTTTGCAACAGCAGACGCACCCGAGCCCCCAGGGAACGCCCGGCCGATTCCGCGGTTCCTGCCCAAAAGGGTCGCTTCAGCGCTCCTCGCCTTTGACCGCGTCGCGGAAGGCACGGCCGCCCTCTTTGGCCGCCTCGCCGATCGTTTTGCCGACCTTCTTGGCTCCTTGACCCACTTCGCGCACCGCTGAGCCGACGGCCTGGCCGACTTCGCGCGCGCTTTCTTGCAATGTGGGCGGCTTCTCTTCGTTCGCAGCGCAGCCGGCCATGCAGAGCGCAAGGCAGGCCGCGACCAGTCGGATCGTGCTCATGATCTGTGCCTCGTGCCAGAGACAATCTCCTCCCAATGTAACGGGACAACGTGAACGGTCAATGGCTTAGCGTCGACGAGGCAATCGGCCAGCACATATATATGTACCCGTTCGATGGACGCGACAGGCGCGAACGGCCCCATCTGGGCACGAATTTCTCGAATCGGGCGCGAAATCCCATAAACAACCGGCCGAATTCCACGAACTTCCAGTAGAATCCGCGCCCACGTTCGCTGGGCGCCCCCGCTCCTAGGGACATTTGCACCTAACCCCTCGTTTCTAATGGAAGTTCGCTATGCCTCGTACCATCCCTCTTTCCGAGATCCGGAACATCGGCATCATCGCCCATGTCGACGCCGGAAAGACCACCACAACCGAACGCATCCTGTATTTCACGGGGCGTAAGCACACGTTCGTCGATGTCCATGAGACGAAGGACCTGAAGTCCTCTACGACCACGGACTACATGGAGCAGGAGCAGAAGCGCGGCATCACGATTCAGAGCGCCGCGGTCTCGGCGTTCTGGAAGAAGAAAAAGATCAACGTCATCGATACTCCGGGTCACGTCGACTTCACGATCGAGGTCAACCGCTCGCTCCGCGTGCTCGACGGCGCCGTCGTCGTCTTCGACGGCGTGGCTGGCGTGGAACCGCAATCGGAAACGAACTGGCGTCTGGCGGACAACTATCAGGTGCCGCGTATCTGCTACGTCAACAAGATGGACCGCAGCGGCGCGAACTTCCTGCGTTGCGTCGACATGATCAAGAAGCGCCTCGGCGCCCGCCCGCTGCCGGTCCAACTGCCGATCGGCTCCGAAGACAACTTCAAGGGCATGATCGACCTCGTCGAAATGAAGGCCTATGTGTACGTGTCGGACGATCGCGACACGCCCTGGGAAGTGCACGAGGTCACGCCGGACATCGCCGACAAGCTCGGCATCCAGGTCCCGAGCGATCGCGCGATCCTTGCTGCTTACGAGCAGTACCGCAATGAGCTCGTCGACACCTGCCTCGAGCAGGACGATGAGGCCATGGAGGCCTATTTGAACGACGGCACGATCCCGTCCGCCGACGTGCTGCGCAAATGCCTGCGCAAGGGCACGATCAACGGCGCGTTCAATCCGGTACTGTGCGGCTCGTCGTACAAGAACAAGGGCGTACACCAGTTGCTCGACGCCATCGTCGATTATCTGCCCGCCCCGACGGACGTGCCTGCGATCAAGACCGTCGACGCCGACGGTAATCCGATCGGCGAGCGTGTCTGCTCGGACGACGAGCCGTTCGCCGGCCTCGCTTTCAAGGTGATCAACGACGCCTACGGCACGCTCACGTTCGTGCGCGTGTATTCGGGCGTGCTGACCAAGGGCATGTCGATCATGAACTCCACGCGCGGCAAGCGCGAAAAGATCGGACGCATGGTCGAAATGTTCGCCAACCAAGCCAATCCGATCGAAGAAGCGCGCGCCGGCGATATCATCGCGCTGGTCTCGCTCCAGGAAACCGACACCGGCGACACGCTGTGCGACTCTGCGGCGCCCGTCGTGCTCGAGCGCATGCGCTTCCCGGATCCGGTGATCAGCGTCTCGGTCAAGCCGAAGAACAAGGCCGACCAGGAGAAGTTCAGCGCGGCGCTCGGCAAGATGGTCCGCGCCGATCCTTCGCTGTATCTCGAAACCGACCGCGAAACGGGCCAGACGATTCTGCGCGGCATGGGCGAGCTGCATCTCGAAGTGACGCTCGACCGTATCCGCACGGAGTTCAACGTCGAAGGCGTGATGGGTCAGCCGCAGGTGGCCTACCGCGAAACCATCACGAAGCCGGTCGAAGAGCGGTACACGCACAAGAAGCAGACCGGCGGTGCGGGTCAGTTCGCCGAAGTGTGGATCACCTTCGAACCACTGGAGCGCGGCGAAGGCATCCAATTCGTCGACGAGACGGTCGGCGGTTCGGTGCCGAAGGAGTACGTGCCTTCCGTCGAAAAGGGTCTGCGCATGCAGGCCGAACAGGGCGTGCTGGCCGGCTATCAGACGGTCGATTTCCGGGCGCGTCTCACCGGGGGCAGCTACCACGACGTCGACTCGAACGCGCTGACGTTCGAAATCGCGGCGAAGGCCTGCTTCCGCGAAGCGATGCGTAAGGCAAACCCGATCCTGCTCGAGCCCGTCATGAAGGTGGAGACGGTGACGCCGAACGACTATCTCGGCGACGTCATCGGCGACATCAACCGCCGCCGCGGTATGATCCAAGAGCAGCTCGAGCGCGGTGCGAACATCGCCGTCGTGTCGCTCGTGCCGCTCTCGGAGATGTTCGGTTACATCGGACATCTACGCGGCATGACGAGCGGTCGTGCGTCGTACACGATGGAGTTCTCGCACTACGAGCCGGTACCGCGCCAAGTTGCCGATGCAGTCATTGCCGAGGCGGCGAAGGCGAAGGAAGCTCAGCGCGCATGACGCAAAGGGGATGAGGGAAAGGGGGCGCTGCGCGCCCCCTTTTCTTTTCCCTTTCCCCTTTCCCTTTTCCCTTTCCCAACCAGCGGACTCAATGCGGCGACTGATCTCTGAGTCGCACGTTCGCCACCTTGTCTCGATAGTCCTGCCTCACGTTCGAACCGAGCAACATCTTCATGCCGGTGAAGAGCTGGTTCTCGTTGAGCCAGATCTGCGCGCGTTCCGCATCGAAGCGGATGAGCTGCAAGTTGGGATCGTCTTTGCCGCCTTCGAACCAGGCGGCGACGAATCGATTCCATAGCCGGTCGATTCGGTCACGGTCGTTGTCGAGACTGAGCTCGCCATGGATGGACGCGAACAGATCATGGCCTTTGGATACGAAATGGGCAGTGGCGCGATGGCTGTCCCCCATCGAACGCACGAGATCGGTGTCTTTCGCCGTGAAGAACCAGATCGGCCCTTCCGCAAGCTCGTTGTCGAACTGCGCCGTCATCGGCTGGCTGTGACCTTCTTCGACTCCCGCAAGTCCGAGCATTACGGTCATGTCGCTGCGCAACGACTTCCAGAATTTCGCCTCGATCTGCTCTTCGTTCGACATGGCAACACCTCCGTTGAGTACATGTCGAACGAGAGCTCGGCGCTTTTGTTCCGCACGCGAAACCGTCAAGGCGCGTGCATGCCGCGGCTACGCATCTGCTCTTCCAGCATCTCGATCTCGTCGCGCTGTTGTTGTTGAGCTTCTGCGAGCGCTTCCTTGGCCTCTGCAGCCTCCTCGGCGCTTGCAGCAGCGGTCGTACAGACGCGCTTCGGCAGGAGCGATCCGGTCGGCACGACATCCATGCACACCACCTGTCTCGCTTTGGCGAGCTCGCCCGGCTCCTGCACGAGCGCAGGCGAGCACGCGATGAGAAGTAAGCACAGAGATGACAGGACGAGGTTTCCGGCGTACATGAGTCCGCGCCTCAGTAGTGGCGTCGTAACGAGCCGGCATGCGCGCTCAGTTCCTTACCAAGCGCGAATCTTTCAGGGTGCGCGCGCTGCAGCAATCAGGATCGCGGGCGGAATGCGAGCAGGACGTTGCCCGGTGCTTGCCCGAAGCGCGAGTAACCGGAGACGACGAACAAGGTGCCATTCGCGGCCACGTACGGCACCGAATCGAGCGATCCGCCATGGCCCGGGACGCCGTTCACCGTCTCGAACGTCTGCGTCGTGTCGTAGCTCCAAAGCGTGGCGCCGGTCGCTGCATCGAAAACGCGCAAGATTCCGTCGACCGACCCTTGAATCACCGCACCGTCGACGACCAACGGCGCCGGTGAATATCCCAGCCGCGTCTCGCACGCCGGGAAACGTTCCTTACGATCGCCGCTGCAATCCGGTTCGGCCTTGCGGCTCCACAGGACTTCGCCGGTCTCCAGATCGAGCGCGTGCAATCCGGGACCCGCAAGCGGCAATTCCTCCGTCGGTTCGCCGCGATCGTTGATCGGTGCGAACACACGCACGCCATCGGTGGCTGTGCCCCAATGAATTCCGCCGTTCGCTCCGCCGCGGCTGATCTTGCGCGACCACACGAGCTTGCCGTTGTTGTCGGGATCGAGCGCCCAGATCGTCCCGGACTTCTGACCGACCACGAGCAGATCGCGACCGTCCCTCAGGGGCACGATCATCACCGAGCCGCCGAAATCATGATCGAGCACAACGGCCTCGTCGCCGAAGTCGCAGTTTGCGCCGCGTCGACACGCGTAGTTCCAAGCATCGCGCGCCGTCGCCTGGAACACCCACTTGCGCTCGCCCGTGTCCAGATCGAACGCGATGATGGCATCCGACGTTTCTGTCACGGGCAGCGAGTTGTTCTCTCCGGTACCCACGTACAGCACGTTGCGCTTCGCATCGATCGCAGGCGTGCTCCAGATCGGCGCGCCGGACGGCCCCCAAAGCTGCGCTCCTGCGCGATTGAGTTTCTGTTTCGTCGCCTCCGGCATCGTGCGACCGGTCCACAGCTTCTGTCCGGTCTTGAGGTCCAGCGCGACCACTGCGCCCTGCGCTCTGCAGCATTCGTACAGGTCGTCGCGCGCATGGTTGATTTCGACCGAAGACAGCGGCGCGAACACGCGACCGCCATGGACGACCGGCGTACCCGTAATCCTGTTCGCTTCGTGCAAGCGCACATCCGTCCGCCAAAGCTGCTTGCCGGTCAGCGCATCCACCGCGAGCACGGCACCGAGCGCGTCGCCGGTGACGACGACCGGCTTACCTGGCTCGATCTCCGTGTAAGTCAACGACGAGCGCAGCGGAGCGGGCGCATCGAAGTGCCACATCACGCAGCCGGTTTGCGTGCTCAATGCGAACAGGCGTCCCGCATCGGTGGAGGCAACGAAAATCGTGTCGCCGGCCACGACGGGCTGCGACCGCATCGTCGGCGTCTGTGGGAAGGCGAACGCCCATGCGAGCTCGAGCTTCCCGAAATCAGCTGTTCGCAAGCCGGCCTCGGCCGCACTCTGCCGGCGCAGATTGCGGTGCCCGAACCCGAACGTCGAAACGATGGGACGGGCCGCAGGATCGATGCGCGCGGCGTCTGCCTTGCACTTGACCTGTTCGATCCACGCGGTTTGATTCGTCTGGCCGAGCGCGAGCCAATCGAGCAGTTGAGCGCGTTCGGTTGCATTCAGGGCCTTCGCTTGTATGCGCATGTAACCGATCGTGATCGCGTACTCGACCGTGGATCGGTTCATCGTTTGCAAGCTGGCAAGCGACGGGGCGCGCGTCGCCTCGGGATTGTTGTGACAGGCGCCGCAGTGACGTTCGTAAACTGCACGTCCCGGATGAGATATCGAATTCGAGTCACCGGACGGGTCGGCACCGTTCTGGGCAAGCGAATGCGCAGCAATCAGGAGCGCAGATAGACATCCGCCGATGAGCCACGAGCGCAAGCGGTAATCCCCCCTGGTGGTCGCAAGTCAGCGGGATGCTGGCAACCACCCTGGGCGGGGTCAAGAAAGTAACGGTCAAGGAAAGTTCAGCAATCGCGAACGGCTGCCATGGCGTGCGATCGAATCTGCGGGCACGACGAAATTCGGTCGTGCTTGCGCAGAGCCTCACCGTGCGGCGCACGTGCGCCGACAGCTTCGCATGCTCGCCGGTCGGTCGCCGCAACTCGCCGATGCGTTGCAGACAGCCGCGATCCCTCTTTCTACATTGACACCCATACCAGCGCCGCATGTCGCGGATGCAGGAACGAAAGAGGAGATCGCCATGATTGCTCTCACCGAAATCAGCCGCACCACTCAGCGTGTCGTGTGCATGGTTCTGTCCGCGGTCATCGTGACCGCCAGCCTTTCGGCCGGAGCATTGATGGTCGAGTCCGCGGCAACCGTCGACTACAGCGTGACGGTCACGCAGCTGTCGTAATGCGCTCGTCTATCCCGCCCCCTGCCGGCGGCCGGTTTCGTCCCGGCGCCGGCAGCCTGGCCCTCGATTAAATCGTCGTCATTCACCTGCCCGGGCGCATCCTCTCGCGACGCGCTTGCCTGCCGAGTCATCCCACTCTCCTTTGCCAAATCGAAGCCGATCCGCTGCATTTGGGCCGGCTTGCTGCTCGGCGTCATGAGCGATCTCGCGCACGAAACAGCCCTTGCAAGTGGGCGAAATCGGCTCGGGAAAACCCTTTTCGAACGCTCGCCGGTTCGCAGCCGCAACTCACCGGTCAGACGCAGAACGCAGCAACCGTTCTCGGTACCGTTGCATCTAACGAAACAAATGCCGCAGCTGTCGCGGCTCACCGGAAACCGAAGAGGAGAATCGCCATGTTTACGCTCACCGAAGTCAGCCGCACGACCCAACAGATCGTTTGCATGCTCTTGTCGGTCTTGATCGTCGCCGGCAGCCTGTCGCTCGGAGCTTACGGCGCCCATGCCGCTTCAGACGTCGGCTACTCGGTCACGATCACTCAACTGTAGCCCAAGGCTCGACTCGCAACACCCGACCCCCCTCTCCGGCGCCGACCCCTACCTCCTGCATCGGCGCCGGTGTTTTTTGCTGCTCGAACGGCGTGAGTGGTGAATGGTGAGTAGTGAATGATCGGCAACTGCGTTGCTTTCCCTTTTCCCCTTTCCCTTTTCCCTTTTCCCTTTGTTTGGGTAGGTCACCCGCAGGCACCCTTCCCTTCTTCCCTTCTTCCCTCCCACCCACCCGCGTCAGCTTTCTCCCTGCAATCTCCATCAGCAGCAAATGTGAGCTTGCTCGCATTTGTTTGTAGTCTTTCGCCGTTTCTGAGCAACTCTAATCCGGCGCCTGATAGTCGTTCGTTCGCGCGCGT